>VOFG01001389.1_pt1 | contig 124001 bp, 225 predicted proteins | sample 5384171 | NCBI WGS metagenome assembly VOFG01 (sample SAMN12384726, study PRJNA508395) | human gut metagenome | isolation source: healthy gut F | host: Homo sapiens
TGCCCACGAAAATTTTGGGGCGGTAAACGGGATTTACTTCCGTGCTGCCCGCTTCCCTCACGGGCTTGCGGATGCCGAAATCCGTCAGCTTCTTGACGAACGGGGCCGTGCCCATCTCCATCCCCATGCGCAGGGATGCGGCGATTTTGGAGGCGGACAGGCCGCGGTGGGCGGTAATCATGCCTTCATAACGGTTTTTGGGTTTTCCGCCCCCATTCCCCAGGATTCCTTCCGAACCGCCGATGCCCGTCAGGCGGTTGTCGATGGCATCGTCCAGAATGCGGGTGACAGGGCTTTTCCCGTGTCAAAGGCTGTAGCGTACAGGAAAGGGAGGATGGAGGTGCCGGTGGGGCGGGCTCCGTCCCTGATGGCGTCATACTGGCGCTTGGTGTAATCCCTGCCTCCGTGGTAGGCCAGGACGGCGCCTGATTTGTTGTCCACCACCAGCAGCGCTCCTTCCAGATAGCGCGGCTTGTTCGCGGAACCGCTGTGGTAGTCTGCGGCCTTCTGATGACGGTAACCGGGTTGTTTTTCAATGTTTTCCAGAGCCTGTTCCAGGGCTTTTCCGGTAACTTCCTGGAGCTGCCTGTCAATGGTGGTGTAAATTTTAAGCCCGGCGGCATTGACGCGCTCCTCCCCAGGTATGCGGTGATTTCTGAGGAAATGCGGTCGTAAATGTGGGGAGACGCCGCGTTTCAGCGGCTTGGGATTCAGCCCCAGCTCCATGGCGGAGAGGCGTTCCGCTTCATCCGGCGTAATGTATTTCTCCTTGGCCATGCGGTTGAGAACGTGGTTGCGCCATTTCAGATTGCTAGCCGGATTATTCAGAGGGGAAAGTCCGTTCGGGTTTTTGATCAGGGCGGCGATGGAGGCGGCCTCCCGGGTGGTCAGATCCGCCGGCTCTTTGCCGAAGTAGCCCAGGAAGCGGCCCGGATGCCGTAAAACCCACTGCCGAAGTAAACGCGGTTCAGGTAAAATCCAGAACCTGGTCCTTGCTGTACCGTTCCGTAATGCGGCGCGCCAGCGCTATTTCCACGAATTTGCGGCCAAAGCTGCCCTCATTCCTGGCTTTGGCACGGTTTTTCAGGTCATACGCATTTCTGGCAAGCTGCTGGGTGATGGAGGAGGCGCCCTGGTTGGCGTCCCCGCTGTTGTGGATATACTCCCGGCCTGCCCGCAGAATCCCCAGGAAGTCATAGCCCGGATGTTCCCGGAAGCGGGAATCTTCCTGGGCAATCAGCGCATTAATCATGGCGGGGGAGATTTTGTCCAGCGTGACGTAGCTGCGGTTCTCCACATAAATACGGCCTATTTCCTCCCCGTTCCGGTCATAAATAATGCTGGGTTTTTCCAGGTCATTGATGCGTTCCAGATCAAATTCCGCCGCCCAGTTGTCATAACGTTTCCAGGCCATCATGAATCCGAAGTATCCCACGGCCGCGCCGATAGCCGCCATCACCAGGCACCACAGGACAAGCTTTCGGATAAAGCTCCAGAATCGTTTCCTGGGCTTTGCCTTGGGATGCCGCCTTTTGTTGGCCTGCATGTGCCTGCGGGGAGCTTGTGAACTTAATTCAGCCATGAAGATGAAGCAGGATTGGTCCTGAGGAGAGGGGAAAAGGTGCAAAAATCCTAACGGATTCCCGTTTGTTTAGCAATACCGTACATGGCGGGCGGGCGAAAAAAAGAAGGCATGCGCGCCCCCTGAGTATTCCTGGACGCCGCCGGGCGCCTGAGGCAGCCGTATCATCCTGCAGCCCGGACTGCTCCGTCTTCAGGAAAAACGCTCTCCGGCCCGTCCAGGGATGCGTCATGGCGCAAATGGGGCGGCCTTTCATGCGGCTGTCAGCCTGGAACAGCGTTGAAAATATTGCCTGCCCTGGTAATGCCGTGTTCCATGGTGTACAGCACGGCGTCCTCCGCCTTGCCAAGCGTCACGTCCAGAAGCTCGCGTTCCTCCGGGCAGGATTGCCCAGCACGTGCCCTATCATTTCCCCTTGCCACGGGGCTGGCCGATGCCGAAACGGAGGCGCGGGAATTCCTGGGTGCCCATGTGGGCGATGGGGATTTAATGCCGTTGTGGCCGCCTGCGGAGCCTTTTTCCCGCAGCTTGATCACGCCCAGGGAAATCCACTTCATCATGAATGACGAACACGCTGCGGGGATCAGTTTGAAAAACCGCATCATGGGGCCCACGCACAGACCGGATTCATTCATGAACGTGGAGGGTTTCACCAGCAGGACGCCGGGGCCGGCGGCCACCTCGCTGCCTGCGCTGCCTGTCCGCCTTGAATACGGCCCCCACCGGGCGGCAGGCGGTCAAGCACCATGAACCCCGCGTTATGGCGGGTGTCTTCATAGGTTCTGCCCGGGTTGCCCAGGCCACGATCATTTTAACGGGTGCATCCACAATGGAAAAAGGGAAAGAGATGAAAAACAGACGCTTCCTGCAATCCGGGGAGCGTCTGGGTGCATCCTGCATCCGTTCCGCGGAGCAATCAACCGTTCCGTGAGACAGCCGGGCATTTATCCGGCCGCCTTCTTTTTCTGACGTCCCATCAGGAAGCCGGTCAGCACGTCTTCCAGGGAATCTCCGGTTCCGACCAGGCGGTAGTCGCATTGATATCCGTGCAGATCCGGCGCGTTTCTTCCAGATAGCTGGCCACGATAGCCCGGTACTCGTCCGCGATAAGGTCCGGCTCCGTAATCAGGGAGCCGCCGCCTTCCATGTCCACGAAGCGGATGGGGCGGTCAAAGTCAAAATCTATTTCCAGCTGGTCCACCAGATGGAATACGGCTACGTCATGCTTGCGGAAATGGAGGTGGCGGAGGGCGTTTTTAAGCTCCGCCGTATCTGTGAACAGGTCTGAGAAAATCAACACCAGGGCGCGGCGGCCGACGCGTTCCGCCAGTTCATGCAGGGTATCGGGAAGGACGGTCTCCCCCTGCGGAGAATGCGTGTCCATCTGGCTGATGAGCACGTTCAGGTGGGCGGGGCGGCGGGAGGCGGGGATGTGCAGCGCGGCGCCGTCCTTCGTCTGCCGGGCAAAACTCAGTCCCACCGCGTCTCCCTGCCGGATGGCAATGTAAGCCAGGTTGGCCGCCAGCCTGCACGCGCGCATATACTTTGGTCTCCACCTGCTCCGGATGATAATTCATGGAGCCGGAAAGATCCATGACGATGTAGGCGCGCAGGTTGGTATCCGCTTCAAACTCCTTGATGTAATACCTGTCCGACCGTGCATACGCTTTCCAGTCCAGACGGCGCGTATCGTCTCCGGCCACGTATTTGCGGTATTCCGCAAACTCCACGGAGGAGCCGCGGCTGGCGCTTCTGTGGCGGCCGGATACGTTCCCCGTCATGCTGTGGCGCGCTTCCAGGGAAGGTTCCCCAGGCGGCTGAGCAGGTTGTGATTCAGGTATTTCATGGGGCAGGGAAAGGGGATTGATGATGCCGGGACGGCGGTCAGATTTCCGCCGCCAGGCGCGCCACGGCCTTACGGGGCGTGATGCCCTGGGATTCCGCGGCGAAGTTGGTGACCACGCGGTGCATCAGCACAGGTTCCACAATGGCGTCTATGTGTCTTCCCTGCGGACGATGTAGCTGCCCTGGAGAGCGGCGCGGGTCTTGGCCCCAAGAATCAGGAACTGGACGGCGCGGGGGCCTGCGCCCCAGGCTACATACTGCTTTACCCATTCCGGGAAGTTTCCAGGGTGGGGCGGGTGGCGCGCACCAGTTTTCACGGCATACTCGTAAATATGTTCCGGAACGGGAACGCGGCGCACCAGATCCTGGTAAAAGATGATTTCCTCCCCGGAGAGGATGTGCTTGAGTTCCTCGCTCCGGGTTCCGGTGGTTTCCGGGCGATGCGCATTTCCTCCTCCTCCGTGGGGTAGTCCACTTCAATCAGGAACATGAAGCGGTCCAGCTGGGCTTCCGGCAGGGGGTAGGTGCCTTCCTGTTCAATGGGGTTTTGGGTGGCAAGCACGAAAAAAGGGGAGGAGCAGGGTGAAGGTGCGGCCCATGACGGTGACGCGGCGCTCCTGCATGGCCTCCAGCAGGGCGGACTGGGTTTTGGCGGGGGCGCGGTTGATTTCGTCCGCCAGCACGATGTTGGCGAACACGGGCCCCTTTGATGAACTCGAACTGGCGCTTGCCGCCGGCGGAATCATCCTGGATGATGTCCGTGCCGGTAATGTCCGCGGGCATCAGGTCCGGCGTGAACTGGATGCGGTTGAAACTAAGGTCCAGCGTTTTTGCCACGGAACTGACCATCAGCGTCTTCGCCAGGCCCGGAACTCCCATCAGGAGGGCATGCCCGCGGGAAAACAGGGCGATGCTCAGCAGCTCCACGACGCGCTGCTGGCCAATGATCATTTTGCTCAATTCCGAGGAAAGCTCCTTGTAAATGGCGCCGAGCCGGTCAATGGCGGCTACGTCGTCGTCGGGCAGAGTGGGGGTGACGGGTTCCATATTGCAATTTCATAGCACTTTCCGGGCCGTTTTCCACCAAATAATCGCGCCACGTTCATTTTCCCTGCTTGGAATGGGAAGGGAACGGGGTAAGGAAGGGGCATGCCGAAAATTGCACTCATTCAACTGTCCGCAGATGCCCGGCCTTCCGTGAACAAGGAAAAAGACGGAATCCGCCATCCGTGAAGCCGCCGCCAACGGCGCGCAGATTGTCTGCACCCAGGAACTTTTTTACCACGGAATACTTTTGCAGGACGGAGGAATGCGATTTATTCGACCTGGCGGAACCTGTTCCCGGGAATTGACGGAAGCCCACAGGAAACTGGCGGCGGAACTGGGCGTGGTGATTGTTGCCTCCGGCTTTGAAAAGCGCGCCACCGGGCTTTACCACAATACCGCCTGGGTGGTGGATGCGGACGGTTCGTTCCTGGGCATGTACCGCAAGATGCATATTCGCAGGATCCCGGGTTTGAAGAAAAATTCTACTTCACCCCCGGCGACCTGGGCTATAAGGCGTTCGACACCGTAAATTCGGCCGCATCGGCGTGCTCATCTGCTGGGACCAGTGGTACCCGGAAGCCGCGCGCCTGACGGCCATGCAGGGGGCGGAAATCATTTACCCCACGGCCATCGGCTGGCTGCCGGAGGAAAAGCCCCTGCTGGGGGAACAGCAGCACTGCGCGTGGGGGAAACCGTACAGCGCGGCCATGCCGCAGCCAACGGCTGCTATGTCTGCGCCGTCAACCGGGTGGGGACGGAAGGGGAAAGCGAATTCTGGGGGCAGTCCTTTGTGGCGGACTACTATGGCCAGATTGTGGCGAAGGCTCCCGTCAGCGATGAAGCCATCCTGTACGCGGACCTTGACCTGACGCATTGGAAGACCACCGCCGCATCTGGCCCTTTTTCCGTGACCGCCGCATTGACTCCTACGGCGGCATTACGGAACGCTGGGGCAGGTGAACCTTCCCCTTTGCCCGGTTTATGTATTCCGAGGAACCATTGGAGCGGCAGTGGGCGCAGGTCCGGGAAGTTCTCCTTGACATGGAAGAACAGTGTGATGATTTGGTCATCGACTGCCTTCAGGGCATGGTTGGGGAGCTGGGATGCCAGGTAACCGTGCGGAGGCGTGAGCATATTCTGACCCTGTTGAGGGAACTCAATCATCTGTATGATTGCGGGAATTCCTGCCAGGGAAATGATTTGCGAAGAGGACGAAGAATACTGTTTTTCCTGGATTTATGAGTTTGATTTCTACCTTGGAGATGCTGATTATCTGCTGCATTTCGTCGTTGACGCCGCCCTGAATTCCCAATGGCATCGTCAATAAATATCTGACGTTGGAAAGGCAGGTGTACCGGAAAGGTTTGTGCCTTAAAGCGAGCGAACCCATGGTTCTTGACCCTGATGCACTGGAGCGGTTGAAGGAAAAAATCGTTTCCGCTATGGCCTGTCCTCCCAATACGGGCCGTTTTCTGGATTGGGATGATGATTAATCTTTGGGAGGCTGAGTGTTTTTACGGGGAAAGATGGCGTAAAAAAGCCGCCGTTTTTGAAAAACGGCGGCATGGGAAGAAATGAAGAGTTTTCCGGCTAGCCGCAGATGACGGCAATCTTGATGCCTTTCATCTGGACGTTGGTTTCAGGGCTTCCGCGATTTCATCCAGCTTGAAGCGGTGGGAGATCAGCTTGGTCAGCGGCAGGCCGATGCCGTAGGCTCGCTTCAGAAAGTCGAATGTAGTTGGGTAGTCCTGCGGGGAGTACACCCAGGAGCCTACAGCGGTCACCTCCCTTGTTGCAGAGGTCGTAATGGTGGTTGATAACGCTTTCCCTCCATCCATGAAAAAGCCCACTTCGCACAGGCCGCCGCCGCGCTTCACGAACTTCCAGGCGTTGGCCCCGGCCTTGCCTACGCCCGTGCACTGAAAGACGAAGTCCGCCAGGCGGCCGCCGTTGTCCTTTTTTTTTCACGGCATCCAGCAGTTCGTTCAGATCCGCGTACCGGGTGAAATTATACGTGCGGGAGGCTCCCATTTCCCTGGCCAGTTCCAGGAGGGAGTCATTGCCGTCCACAGCGATGATGGTTTCAATGCCCAGCGTGCGCAGCGTGGCGATTTGAAGAAGGCCGATGGGGCCGCAGCCCCTGCACGAGCACCACGGAATTGAACTTGAGGAGCCCGGTGGACTTGGCGCGTTCCAGGGAATGGACCACCACTGCGGCGGGTTCCACCAGAATGCGCTGGTCCAGCGTCATGCCGGAAACATTGAAAATGTGGAGCCCTTGCGGATGACGAGGTACTCCCCGAAGTAGCCGTTCAGATGCACGTCGTCGTCAGGCATCAGGCCATACACGCCCACATTTTCGCACAGGTTGGTGCGGGCCGGAGTATTCAGGCAGGCGTCACAGGTGCCGCAGGGAATGATGCAGGTGACGATCTTGTCCCCCAGCGCTGGGATTTCCGGCGGTGTCTTTAGTGATATTCCTGCCCATGGCGACGATTTCCCGGTGCCTTCATGGCCCAGAACCACGGGGCAGAGGCCGAAGGGGTCCCGGGTTGTATTCGTGGCCGTCCGTTCCGCAAACGCCGCAGGCTTCCACCTTGATCAGCATTTCATCGTCTCCGATGGCGGGAATGGGATATTCACGGATTTCAAATGTCTTTGGTGCTGTCAGGACAGCGGCGCGTGCGGTTTGTTGCATGATGTCCTTACACTATCCTTAGCCGCCCGGATTCTTCAAGAACAAATAGTGATGAAAGGAACTCCGCCTGTTGAAAACGGGAGTGAATTTCCTTCCCGGTCCTTCCTGCAATACACCCTGGCGCCGGATGTCCATGATTCCCGGAAACATGGAGAGTCCGGTCCTCCTGCTGTACGGTTTTCCTGAGAAGGAAAAAATCATTGTCTGACACGGGAAAAACGGCAGTTTCCGGAAAGGGGCGGCATTCGGGAAAGCATGCCTCTGCGCGCAGCGTTTTTCCGTGAAAGGGTAACGTTTTTCCATGGAAGGCCGTTCATTTGGCTTGCGTGGCGGGGGATGGAGTGCAAGCTGTGCGCGTTATGCTCGACATCCGTGTAATACGAGAAAATCCGGAAGAAGTGAAAGCGCGGCTAAAGCCCCGCAGCGGCGACGCGTGGAAGCTTGTTGATGACGTTCTGGCCTGCGATGAAGCGCGCCGCAATGCCGAGACGGAAAAGCAGGCCCTGCAGTCCGAGCGCAATGCCACCTCCAAGCAGATCGGCATGCTCAAAAAAGAAGGGGGAAGACACGTCCTCTATTGAAGCGCGCGTGCGCGAAATCGGGGACCGCATCCGGGAACTGGACCGTGTCGCGGAGGAAAATGCAGCCCAGCTCACCTCCCTGCTGATGAACATTCCCAATCTGCCGCACCTGGAATGTCCCGCGGGCGCGGATGAAACGGCCAACCCGGAAATCAAGCTGTGGGGAGAAAAGCCCGCCATTGAAAACCCGAAGGACCATGTGGAACTGGCCGCGAATCTGGGGCATGATTTCCTTTGAAGACGGAGCGCGGATTACGGCTCCGGTTTTGTGGTGTACCGTGGGCGGGCGCCCGTCTGAATGCGCCCTGATCAACTTCCTGCTGAATACGCAGACCGTGGAAAACGGTTATCAGGAAGTGGGCGTTCCGTTTGTGGTGAAAAGGGAGTGCATGGAAGGCACCGGCCAGCTTCCTAAATTTGAGGAAGACATGTACGGCACGGAAGACCAGCAGATGTTCCTGATTCCTCACGGCGGAAGTGCCGGTCACCAACCTGTACCGGGATACCATTTTACAGGAAAGCGACCTGCCCATCAAGATGGCCGCGTATACGCCCTGCTTCCGCCGGGAAGCCGGAAGCGCCGGCCGCATCAACCGCGGTATGATCCGCGTCCACCAGTTTGACAAGGTGGAACTGGTGCAGATTTTAAAGCCGGAAGGCTCCTTCCGGGAGCTGGAAGTGCTCCGCAGCCATGCGGAATCCATCCTTCAAAAAACTGGGGCTGCATTACCGGGTGATTGAGCTCTGCACGGGAGACCTCGGTTTTTCCTCCGCCACGACGTATGATATTGAAGTATGGGCTCCGGGACAGGGGCAGTATCTGGAAGTTTCCTCCTGTTCCTGCTTTACGGACTACCAGGCGCGCCGCATGCGCCTGCGTTACAAGGATGCCGACGGCAGGGAACCAGTTCTGCCACACCCTGAACGGTTCCGGCACGGCTCTGCCGCGGCTGTATGTGGCCCTTCTGGAAACTTACCAGCAGCCGGACGGCTCCATCCGGATTCCGGAGGCGCTTTGTGCCGTATTTCGGCGCGGACTGCATCCGCCCGGAACAGGCCTGAACCGACGTTTCTCCCGTCCCAACCCTGAATCAGCCCATGCCTGACGAGGGCCCTCTGGAACATTACCTGACTGTTTCCCATGAGCCGGAACCGGACATTTCGAACCGGCTCCGGAACGCAGTCCTGGACCGTGGCGGGAAAGGGGCATCATGCTGGGCCTGGGCTTTCTGCTGGGGTGCATCGCTTATGGGCTGGTTTACTCGGAAATGTCCGGCGGCATGCGGTCGCTGAAGCAGTCGCTTTCAGAAGAACGCGACTTGAACGCGTCCCTGCAGAAAGAACGTGCCCATCTGGGGAAACGTTGGAACAGGCACGCATGGACGCTCTGCTGGAGGAACGCTCCCCCCTTTCCGTGACGGTCGGCGGTATTCCCAAGACAAGCCGCAGGCCCGTTCCCCAGCCTCCGCCGCTTACGTCATTATCCTCCGGAGGGCTGGCATCCCTGTCTTCCGCGCCGGTTCCCGGTTCTTTGATGACCGTCTGGTCAATCCGGGGCCGGAGGACTGGAAGGAGCGTTACCAGTACGCCGCTTTGAAATATAACCAGGTGGTGGAGGATTACAACAGGCTGAAGAAACTTTTTACATGAACCTGGTGGGTCGGAGCGGTGCAGCCGGCGGGCTGGTGACGGGGGCCCAGTTTTACAAAGCTCTGCGGAAAGATACCGTGCGGAGGCGCGCAAGCTGGATGAACGCTATATGAAGGAGGGATGCGGGGCAGCGAGCTTCGGGAACTGGAACGCAGCCGGGACGAGATGAGGCACCGACTGGTGGTTGAAAAAAATGGCACGCCAGTTCCAGATTGATTAAATACGTGGGTGTTGCCGGCGTGAAGGATTGTTTTTGTGAAACGCCCCTTGCTGAAATTCCCCGTTGCATGGAATCTTTTTGCAGAGAGCCGAACGGTCACAAAAAAGAAATCCCTTCCCAAAGAGCCGGGATAAAAAACAAAATCCGAATACGCAGATACCGGTATCTTTTTTGCGGATGCTCCTTGATATTGAAAATCAGGGAACAAAGTAGACCATGCCCGCTTATTTCAGTGTTCGGTTCGCATCGGATTCCGCAGACTGCTGATCTCTGAGGCGGAAAAACTATCCGTCAGCACAGTTCCGCTGCGATGGCGTCCACGAGCAGGCGTCCGCGGCCTTTCAGGATGAGCCTCTGTTCCGGGGAAATGTCCGCCAGGCCCAGTTCCCGGTATTGTTCCAGCAGAGGACGGATTCCGGAAAGATGCTTTTCACATCCTGCGCCAAATAAAGGTTAGAATAGTTGCACTATTAATAATTTATTCGGCAGATGTGAACCAGGGCTCTTTAAATGAAGCTTCTATATGCTCTTGGGATTCATTCCGGGAATCAATGAATTTGGCAACGTCCAGGGCTGATTGAGCTGTAGGTTCCAGAATAGTATCGAAAAGAAGATCACTGCCTCGGTAACAGGTGTTGTCGTCCATTTCCCTTTCACTCTGCATAGGTAGGAAAATGACCAGCAGACGGCTTTGAAGCTGAAGAATGCGCAAAGAATAAAATTTGCATCTCGGATGAAGCAGGAATAGATAAAACCTGCTTTTTTCATATCGGCAGCGGGTCCTGTAAGTTTTTAAGGATAGGTGAAACTTCCGTAGAAAAAGATTTTGCCGCTGCGTCTGCGAATTTTTTATCCACGATGGAATTATACCAATTCTGTACCTTGCCTACAGGTATTTCATAGGTTTCAACGAATGTCTGCCATGCCTTTTTTATCTTGTGCCTCAGAAAGCAATTCATTCCTTGAGGGTCATAAGAGAGATTTTTCAACTCTTCCTGGCTCAGACCGTTAATTTGGCAGGCGTCTCCATAGCATGTTGAATCATAAATAAGGAGGGAAGATGCAAATGTGAGGATGATGGAATATTTCATGATTATCAGGTATTGAATCATGATGGAACGGAAAGGGAGGAAATGGTAATCAGCACAATTCTGCTGTAAACTGCTTTTTAAGCAGATGGAGTTTCAGGCCATGATTCCTTGAAAACGGTTTCAAAACTTTCCTGTGATTCGTTCTGAGATTCAATAAATTTTTGAAATGTCAATCATTGATGGGGATGTTAATCCCAGAATAATTTCAAAAGTTTTGTGCTTCCACGGTAGCATGTTTCTGGACTCGCCTTTTTCTTCATTTTGCATAGGCAGGAAGATAATTAGCAGTCGTCCCTGCAGCTGAGAAATGCGTAAGAATATGAATTTCTGCATTTCAGAAGAAGCTGGAATAGCAAGAGCCTGTTTTTTCATGTCTGCAGCTCGTCCCGTTAGTTTTTTAAGAATAGGCAGAACATCCTTGTTGAAAGAATCGGCTGCGGCATCGGCAGATTGTTTATCGACAATGGAATTATACCAATCTTGAACCTTACGGATAGGGATTTCATAGTTTTCAATGAAAGTCTGCCATGCTTTTTGATTTTGTCCGGTGGAGAGCAATTCCTTGTTGGGCGGTTCGTAAGAAAGGCTTTTTCAGTACTTCCGGCTCCAGTCCATTGATTTGGCAGGTATCCCCATAGGATGCTGAACATAAATAAAAATGGAAGATGCAACCGGTGAGGAAGATTGAGTATTTCAAGATCATCAGATTATGGAAGCATGACAGGGTTCCTGAATGAAGGGAATAAAAGAAGGATGGAAATTCAATAGAGATCAACGCAATTTCTATGTAACCTGCTTTTTTTAAGAAGATGATGTCTCTGTCCATGGTTCTTTGAAAGCTGCTTCAATGCTTTCCTGGTCTTCATTTTGAGTTTCAATAAATTTTGAAATATCCATGGCTGTTGTTGACGTTAGACCTAGAAATATGTCAAAGAGTTTTTCACTGCCATGATAATAAGCATCGGAACTTGACTTTTACTGTCTTGCATAGGAAGAAAAATTATTAGCAAGCGGCTCTGCAATGTGAGGATACGTGAAAGAATCAGTTTTTGCATTTCAGAAGAAGCTGGAATAGCAAGGACTTGTTTCTTTATATCAGCAGAACGTCCCGTCAGCTTTTTAAGAATGGGCAGGACATCTCTCTTGAACGCATCGGCTGCAGCATCAGCGGAATCTTTATCCCTGATGGAATTATACCAATCCTGTACTTTACCTACAGGCACTTCATAGGTTTCAACGAATGTCTGCCATGCCTTTTTATCTTGTGCCTCAGAAAGCAATTCATTCCTTGAGGGTCATAAGAGAGATTTTTCAAATCTTCTGGACTCAGACCATTGATTTGACAAATATCTCCTTGGCAAACTGAGAAATATATAAAAGCCGACGATAAGAATGCTATGGTGGTTGATTGTATCATGAAAATTAGGGATTAAAACGTTTAATAGGGATAAGATGGCGTTCTCCAACATCAATGCCGTTTGTGTCAGCTGATTCAAGTATCTGTTCCCAAGTGGCTCCGCTATACTGTAAAATAGAAGAAACTAAGGAAGCACAATTTGATCCATTTTCTGTACTTTCTGGATTTCGGTTAGTTGATGGATTGGTTAGATATCGTTCCTGCTCATTATAACTTTGTGAAAAATGAAGAACTTTTTGAAATAGTTCCTTGTTTTGAATGGCTATGATATTTGTAAAAATTTGTAAAATTTTTTTTATCATGGTTGTTTTTGAACCAGTTTTCAACAGCTACTATATCAGGATTGTCATTTTTTTATGGTAAACCATGTTAGTTAAGCAATCAATATATTTGCTGGCTACACCTGCTTGAGCAAATGGAGGAGATAGGGATTCATAAATCCACTTTATAATAAACGGTTCCGGCAGCTGGGATGATTTTGAGTTTTTTCGGTATTTGATTTCTGGCCCTGCATCCCCTCCGATAGTGATGATTTTCATTCCGGGGATAGCGGTGCAGTTAGCAAGCCCAGGGTTCGGAAGATTTAATTTTACCGGGTCGTCAGGGACAAAGAGCAGAAAGTGATGGTTTGCCATGGGCAGTCCCTGGCAGGGGCGGATGGTCCAGTAATTTTCTCCTAAACGATTGGGAATGCCTTCGTAATAAAAGCTTTTATCACCGATGGTCACACGAATTAGTTCTGCTTCCGTTGGAGTATAGGTGATGCATGGGCCTTTGCCGATGGGTTTCCAGGCGCCGTTGTTTGGTTGGAACGTATGGTTGCACGCCAGAATAACTCCATTAAATCGTTGCGGGCATTTGGAGTAAGTTTGAGCTTCCCATGTGATGGATATGTCTTCGGAGTTTTCGGAAGGCCCTTTTGCCAGGTAAATTTTGTTGATAGCGAGTCGGAGTTCTGTTTTTTTTCTCCAAGAAAAGGTGGCTTTTACTATATGGGATCGATTTTTCTCCAATGCAAATGTCCACGACAATGGGAGCGACTACAAGGCTGATGCCGTCCAAATCACTTGTGCCCGGCTTGGGATTGTAATAGGTTTGCGAATATTTGATTTGGAAATTGTAAGAACCTGCTTTCAAGACATGCGGGCAATCCCGGCGCCCTTTGGAAATGTCATGTCCTTTTCCGTGTTCTTTTAACCAGTCTGTTTTTTTCTCCGTTCCCTGTGGTATAAGAAATGTCGCACCCATCGTCGGAAACCAATGAAAGCCACGCAACAGTAGTAGGTTGGCTAATACGTTCATCCTTAAAATCCTTTGAGGGAAATTTTTTTCCATTATAAGGAATAGTAGAGGAGATTTTGGGTCAGTGACTTTCGTTGTATTTGGGATTTTCACTTCTCCGGCGCAGCATTGTTTCAATTTATCTGCAAGATGGGAAAGATTGGCTACCACTTCAACCGGAGACAGGGAATATTCCAATGTTGTCTTCCCTTCATAATTTGTTGTCCTTTTGCGAGGAGGGCAGATAGTGCAGCAATGCCGGCAATTGCAAGCAAAAACAGGCATTTGAAGAAAACATCGGGAGATGAATGCGTTGTCCATATGATGATCAGGCAGGTTGAATGAGATTATTTTTACGCTTTTTTTTGTTGGAAGCGGGTGTTGTCCATTTCCGGATTAAAGCACGGGCGCCTTCCATGCCCCGAATAGGCGGAATAAAGGATGCTGCCCACTGGGCTTTTTGCGGTTCATTCATGCGTATATAAAGATTGGCTAACCGGTATCCGCAACGGGCCATTAAATAAGGATCTTCTTTTCCATGCCGCAGTGTCCTTATAAATAAAAGAGCTGCCAGTTTTCTTTGCATGCCGGTTCCTTTTTCCATGGATATAGCTGCGCTTTCCCAAATTTAAAATGCGAGACCGAAGGATCAATGGGCATCCTTCCTCCATTTCCAGTTCCATCAGGGCGCAAAGCGATAAAGCTTCCATATCCAAGGGGAGTACCGGGCGGAGTACGTCCGAGAAAGGCATTTTCCAAAAAAATCCGGTAAGGCAGGAGCGGCGTTGCCCTGATTGCATATTTTTATGCTGCATCAGGGCTGTCAATTCATTGAGGCGGGCACAAACATCACCAGGTGTTTGTCCCATGGCGGTCCGTTGAACGAAAAGAGATACGCCTTCGTCAAAGGTCAAAGCCGGATATTCCCGGACAAATTGATGGATTCTCGGATTCTTTTTAACAAAAGGAAAGGCGGATAGGGATTTCCGGAAGACCTGCCTTTTTCAGAAAGAGGCGTGGATTTCAGGTAAAGGGGCAGGATGAACGTTTGGGGCTCCTGTGGTGATGCCGGCGGCTTACTACTTCCCCATGCGTGGTTAAAGGAGGCCTGCAACAGGAAAAGAAGTCCTGCCAGCAAAGAAACAGAGGAAATGTTGAACAGCGGATGCATGGAACATATCTGTCTATTTATGGAATAATGGGAGATAAAAATTGAAAAATGTCAAGAAATTAATTTTAATCGTTTTTCTAATTTATTTCCAACTTATTGATATTAAGTTAGGGAAAATAATGCCATTCAGCACAGTTCCGCCGCGATGGCGTCCACGAGCAGGCGGCCGCGCCCTTTCAGGATGAGTCTTTGTTCCGGTGAAATGTCCGCCAGGCCCAGTTCCCGGTATTGTCCCAGCAGGGGGCGGGATTCCGGCAGGATGTATTTCAGCGGCAGCCCTTCATCCGTCCGGAGCATCAGGGCAATGCGTTCCAGACGGTAGTCTTCCTCGGTGACGGGTTCCTGTTCGGAAAGGGGAGGCCGTTTTCCAGCGTGCTGCGTATGTAGGCGTCCGTATCCCGCGTGTTGGAGTACCGTATGCCGTTGATGGTGCTGACCGCGCCAGGCCCTATGCCTACATAGTCTTCTCCCTTCCAGTAGGCCATATTGTGGGAGAGGCAGCCCTCCCGGGCGTAGTTGGATGTTTCATAGTGGCGCATGCCTGCCGCCTCCAGCATGTGTTCCGTCAGTTCAAAAAAGGATGCGTCTTCGTCCGATCCTGCCTTTTCTCCCCCGCAGCAGGCTCCGGAAGAATTCCGTGTCTTCTTCATAGGCGAGGTTGTAGGCGGAGATATGGTCCGTTCCGGCGCGGACAGCTTCCTTCAGGGTGGCTTCCCATATGGAGAGGGTTTGCCCCGGAATGGCGAACATGAGATCCATGTTGATATGGGCCATTCCCGCATTTTTCAGCATTTCCATGGAGTGCAGAGCCTGGGCCGGGGTATGTTCGCGCCCCAGCAGATGCAGGATGCCGGAATCCAGGGATTGCACACCCAGGGAGACGCGTGTCATGCCCAGGCTGCGCCAGAAGCGCACTTTTTTTTCCGTAAAGGTGGCGGGTTGGCCTCAAAGGAGAATTCTGTCCAGTTTGTCCACGGGCACGAGACGGTCCAGGGTTTCCATGAGACGCCCCAGATGCGTGTCCGAGAGCATGGAGGGCGTTCCCCGCCAAAGTAAAGCGTGGCCGTTCCCCTCCGCGGTTCGTGGCCAGAGCGGTTGCGCGGGATTCCGCCTCCTGCCCAGAGCTCGGATGAATGATTTCATGTCCGTGGAGGCCGGCGTGTGCTTGAAGAAAGCGCAGTACGGGCAAATACGGTGGCAAAAGGGAATGTGGACGTAGAGGTGCACGGAAGCGGGGATCAGCGTCTCCGGCGGCGTCCGGAGGACCCATTCCCATCGCCTTTTTGTCCTGGGAAAGTCTCCAGAATTCCTGTCGGAAGCTCTTACATTTCCGACTTGACGCGGGATTTCTCCGAATCGTCAGCCAGAGACATGTAGTTTTTTTTCGTCAGGGCGCTGTAGAATGGTGGATTTTTCGTTTCTTCTTTTTTTTGGGCTTGTATTTGAACCCGTCCGGACAGGTGTCCAGCATGTTTTTCATCCAGGGGACCAGTTCTTCCTTGGGCAGGGCCTGGCACAGGGCGTCCAGAGAAAAGGACATTTCCTCCTGATCCACATCCTAGGCTCCTTCAGGGCGTTGTTGTCGTCCCGGTAGAAGTTGAGGGCTTTTGAACTCCCCTGTCTACGGTTCTTTTGAGCCTGTCTGCGCCTTGGGCCTTGGCATACGCTATCTGATACGCGGCCTGAGGCTCCGGGTAGGAGTTGCGCTTGATTCAGACTTGAGCCAGGACATGAGTTCGGCCCACTGGAAGGTCTTATAGTCATATTCCTGTTTCAAGGCATTTTCCAGAATTACGGAGCAGAGCACATTGACGTATTCCCTTGGCGTGGCTGGCAAGCATTTCCTTGCCTGTTCTTGTCGCCACGGCCTACAGAGGGAACGTATTTGCGCGTTTTCCAGAGTTTTCTGATGCCCATGCCGTCCGGCAGGGCCTCCCTACTTCATCCACCATCTTGGTGGCTCCCATGAGGTCCTGAGGTTCCTGCTTGAAGAGCGTGTACCAGGCTTCCGTATAAAACGGGTTGGCTTTGAGCACGGTCCTCATGGCGGTCTGCGTGAATTTGGGGAGCGTGACGGAAGGGGCGGCCGTCTCTTCCGTGGTGGAGCCGATGGCCGCCAGTTTGTAAATGTTCATGGCGAAGCGGCTGTCGATGAACTTTTCATAGTCGATGTTCATGGACAGGGCCAGTCCGACTGGTATTCCGCATTGCCGGTGCGCGGTGCGTTGGAATCCCGGAAGTACCAGAATCCCGTGGTGGCTTTCAGGGTGTCCACGCTTTGCCCCACGCTCAGCCAGCAGCCGTTACCGTTGAAATGGGTGGTCATCAGATTACCGTGGCCGGGTTGCCCGGCGGGGGCGGCGGAATGCCGCGCGCAATCTGGGAATTGCGGGAGATAAGGGACATGGTGCCGCACACACCGCCTTCATGAAGCTTGCGTTCGTTGGATTCCCTGGACCATTCCGGATCCGGGTCAAAGCTGAACAGGATGGGCGGTTCCTTGTCGTCATCCGCCCGGTAGGGGCCGTACAGCCACAGGCGGGTCGGGCCCCGCTGGCCCATGTAGCGTTCCCACACGCTGTCGCACTCACGCAGAGGTCGCGTTTCCGAAAGGGCCATCATGGCCGGCCAGGGCGTTCCTTCCAGGGAAACGCCGGTCCATTCCACACGCTTGCGGTCCACGTCGCGCAAATCACCGCAATGTTCATATTTATCCACAAGGTAGGGAAAAGAATCTCCACCGGAGTGGGGAAGGGGTCCTTTGCGCCTCAGCTGGCCGTGGCGGTACATGTATTCGTGCAGAAAGCCGGCCAGGTTGTCTTCCGTAATGGCGGAGTCCCCGATTTCCGAGACGGTGGGGTATTTCCTGAGCCAGGCCTGCTTTGGGGTGATTTTTTGCGGTCCAGATAGGCTTCCACCTTTTTTTGTAGCATTCCTCATCCACGGTGCGGGGGCGTTCCCATACCAGTTGACGGGCGGTTTTCCGGCGCAATACAGGTCCGCTGGCGGAGGCATGACTCCGGAGGATCTCAGGTCATTCAGCTTGCCCTGGGCATCAATGTAGCGGCCCCTGCTGGGTAAGGTCGAAGGCCCCCATGCCGAATTCGCGGCGTCCTACTGCGAACGCCAGAACGAGCTGGTCATATTTTTTCCGTCGTTTCCAGCCCCAGTTCATCAATCATGAAAGCCACATTGGTGGCGACGCTGGGGTCCGGCGGGAAAAACATGGCGAAGACCTCACGATTGTTTTTCGTGTTTTTCAGCCATTTTCAAAATCCGGAGAAAAACTGCCTCCGCGTTTTTTTTCACGTAATTCCGTACGTAGGCTTCCGCGTAATGGGGATATTTATTCAACAGTTTTTCAGAAAATTTCCCTTTGACGCGATAGCTTCCTCCCGTAAAGCCTTTTCCATGGCAATGACTTCCGGGGGGGGGAAAGGTCGGGAGCAGGCGGCTCCGGTTCAGGCTCCGGTTCCGGGTTCGGGAGCGACCACCACGGGTTCCGGTTCGGGAGCGACCACCACGGGCTCCGGTTTTGGCGGAGCGGGCTTGATTTGGCTTGGGGGCGGAGCGGGTACGGGCACGGTAACGGCTTTAGCGACGGGTTCTTCTTTATCCTTGAGTATCTGGTAGCCCAGAAATCCGAAGAGGGCGAGCATCCCGGTCACAATGACCGTGATGACCGGGAACCCTCCGGAGTGCTTTACCCGCGGCAGCGGCGTTCCGGGGATGGTGGCGCCGACTACGGGTTTCCGCAGTTGCGGTTGCTGCGGTTTTTTTGCGGGGCGGAGAGCCTGGGCATGCGCTACAGCCGGCTGGGGCTGCGCCGGAGAAAGCGGGTAAAGGAAGAGCACGGTGCCGAATCCCCTCAGCTTGCTTTCTGCATTTGCTGCGTATTGGGTTTCAAAAGCTTCCGGGCCTGGGCGAATTGGGATTCATTTTCCGGAAAGACAGCCAGTTCTCCGCTGGCCAGGTCACGCGTAACGAGGCCCCCGGGGCAGAATTCGCGTATCAGGACGGCATGGCCTTCCGGGGAAAGAGCCTGGTACAGATGATAGTCCGGACCGCTTTCTACAAGCGCCGTGATTTTATAGCCGCCTATGTTGAAATGGGGCGGCAGGGCAGGGGAAGAGGGATTGTCATGACTAATCAAGAGGTCAAAGATCCCGTATATTCAAAAAGGTTCGGAGCCGTTTGTCAATGCCGGAGTGAGGAAGCTGCGCCATGAAACGGGAGCAGTTATCAGCACGGAACGCTTCCGGACGGCGGGAATACGAAACACGCCGGTTTCCGGAAAGTGTGGCATTTCTGCGGCGCGATGCCGCGCAGGAAACGGCTAACGGATGGTGACCTTGGTGCCGATGGGAGTGTGTTCAAAGAATGTCTTGGCCATGTCCTCCGGCAGGCGCACGCAGCCGTGGCTGACCGGATATCCGGTGACAAAACCCACATGCATGCCGTAGCCTCCCGTAATCCGCATCCAGTAGGGCATGGGGGGCGGGGTCGAAGTAGGTTCCTGCCGGCGCTCCGCCAGCCCTGGCGTTGTAATCCCTGCTGACGACGGCTCCGGTGGATTTGCTGCGCAGAACGCCGTATGTGCCGGATTTGTAGTTGGCGTCTTTCTGATGATTTTGTATGTTCCCCTGGGAGTGCCGTAACCTTCCTTGCCGGAAGACATGGGGAAACGCCCACGAGCGTGGTTCCCACGTAGTAGAAGACTTTCTGCTGCTTGAGGTCAATGATGATGTGTTTTTCCCCTGGGTGCCCGCCGGCAGGTCCCAATATCCCTGGCCCAGACGGGCTTCCGGAGGCAGGTCCGTGTTGACGCCTGAGGTGGCGCCCACCCGGACAGATAATCGTCCCGTCCGGACATTCCCTGAATTTTTCCGGTGATTTGGTCAAACAGCGGGGGGCCTCTCGTACGATGTGCAGGAAACAAGAGCGGAACTGATAGAAACTAACGCCAGTATGCCGGATTTCATGGGAACGGGAAAATGACAGGCAGGTTATGGGGCCTGTCCTCCTTTTTGTCAAGATTTGCATGCTGTTATCCGTTGCTTATTCCGGGGGTATCTGTTATACACGGCGAACCATTTCATTCATCCCTATTTTCATGAGCGAACAATACGATCTTCTTAAAAGCATTCTTTTGGAAAAATCCGTGCGCACGGGAACTTTTACACTGGCTTCCGGCAAGGTGTCCGACTTGTATGTGGATTGCCGCATGACAGCCCTGGACCCCGTAGGAGCCACCCTGGTGGGCGCTCTGGGCTGGAAGCTGGTGAAAGAGGATATTTTGCCCCTGTTTCCCGGAGGTGGCGGGCATCGGCGGCATGACCATGGGGGCGGACCCTATTTCCCTGGCCGTCGGCATGACCAGCGCTCTGGAAGGAGCGGAAAAGAAGCTTCAGGTGTTCACCGTGCGCAAGGAGCCGAAGGACCATGGACGCGGCCGCCGCATTGAAGGCAATTTCCAGGCCGGGGATACCGTGGTTGTGGTGGATGACGTCATCACGACAGGAGGCTCCACGCTGAAGGCTATTGACGCCATTGAGGCGGAAGGGGGGGCAGGGTTGCCGCCGCCCTGGTGCTGCTGGACCGCGAGGAAGGCGGCCGCCAGGCGATTGAGGAACGCGGCATTCCCGTTTACCCGCTGTACACCAGGACTTCCCTGTTGGGCCGTTAATCCTTTTCCGTTCATGCTCCCGGCCCTGATCGGCATAAGCGGCCATGAAGTGGGCGCGGAGGAAGAGGCTGCCATCCGGCGTTGGCAGCCGGCGGGTTTCATTCTGTTTTCCAGGAATATTGATTCCGTGGAGCAGGTGCGCGGGCTGACGGAGTCGCTGCGGAAACTTTGCCTCCACCATCCTGTCATTGCCGTGGACCAGGAGGGGGGCCGTGTGGTGCGCACTGCTTCCCTGGGCCTGAATTTGCCCTCCCCGGCTTCGCTGGCCCGGCTCGGTTCGGTTGGCGGCGTAGTGGAACTGGGCGCGGTGACGGCTCTGGCTCTCCGCTACCTGGGGTGAACCTGAATTTTGCCCCGGTGCTGGATATCTGCCATGATCCGTCCGCGGCCAACGCGCTTCCCGGCCGCTGCTGGGGAGATAATGCCCAGGACGTCATTTCACGCGGCGGCGTTTATGCCTCCAACCTGCGCCGGGGCGGCGTGCAGAGCTGCGGCAAACATTTTCCCGGCATGGGCCGTGCCCTGGCGGATCCCCATTTCAGCCTTCCCGTGGTTGACCTGGATGAACGGGAGCTGTTCAAGACGGATTTGCTGCCTTTTCTGGCTCTGTGCCCGGCATTGTCCTCCATCATGTCCGCCCATATCATGCTGCCTCAGATTGATCCCGATTATCCCGCCACCTTGTCCGAACGGGTGATCAGGGGCTTCTGCGCGACCGCCTCGGTTTCCGGGGCGTGGTGTTTACGGATGATTTGTGCATGGGGGCGATTACGGCGCAGTATTCACCGGATGACGCCGCTTTCCTGTCCCTGCGGGCCGGATGCGATCTTCCCCTGATTTGCCATGACCCTCTTCCCTGGCTGGATGGGCTGGCTTCACGTCTGGAAGGTTTGAACGCCTATGACCGGGAGGATTCTTTCAAACGGGTGGAAAAGCTGAGCGACTCCCTGTGTTTCCCGTTTTCCGGAAAAGGCTTCCCTGTGGGATTCCTGCCTCCGCCGTGCGGAGGCTCTGTGCCGCCTGGAAGAGGACGGAGGAGAAAAGCTGCCTTCATCCCCAGTCCAGAAATATTGAGGCAGGTGCCAATGACGGTTTTTGCCTGAGAATATGCCGGGAATGTCCCGGAAGATTTATTTCCGCGGCAGGGGGAATAAAAAGAGTGCTGGCTGATCAGCTTCTTTTGCGGCGAGCCGCCAGCAAGGCTGCTCCAAACAGGCCCAGGGAAGCCGCGGCGGGTTCCGGAACGAGGTGGTTGTAGATGCTTGAGGAATAGACTTTGACATAATCGATGTCGAATGCGGCTCCGGAATTGGCCAGCGTATTCTGGTCGATTCCCCTTATTAACTCCTGCATTTTCCACCCAGTTGCCTCCAATCTGCTGGTCGATGATCAGGTAGAATTCGTTTCCGTCCTTGTCAAAGGGCCAGTTTGCGTTATTGGGCTTTTTGAATGAACCGGTTGCTTTTCCATCCACATAAAAGGTGATGCCTTCTTCCGTCCATTCCATCCCGTAGGTATGCCAGTTTGCTTTTTCAGCACCATCGTTCCAACCGGGGGTGACCCCCTGGGATTTATCCTGATTGGGAACGCCGTTTTGCGACCAGTGGATTGTCTGGTAAACACGGCCTTCGTAATTCAGGTGTTCCATGATGTCAATTTCCTCCGACAGGCCAGCCGATGCTGTCGGATTTGGGCATCATCCAGATGGCCGGCCAGACGCCCTGCACGCAATCGAATCTGGCGCGGACTTCTACGTAGCCATATTGGAAGGAGAAGGTTTTCAGGAATATACCCTCCGCAGGCGTATGTTTTGGCCGGTGCGGTCTGGTTGGTTTGAGTAGTGTAGTCCCCGTATTTTCCCCACAAGGTCATGGCGGAGTTGCCGTCCTTTTCCCGGAATCCCACAAGGCTTTCGTCCCGGGATTGGTACTTGCGCCAGTCCGGGGCGTTATAGCCTACGTAATCAATGCGGCTCCAGTTATGTTCGTTCAGAGATGAGCCGTCAAAGTCGTCTTCAAAAAACGAGTTCCCAGTTCCTGTCGGATGCCCAGGAGTCGCCGCCATGACGGAAGATGCTGAAAGTGAGAGAAAGAGAAGAGGAAAAAGGAGTGCCGTTCTGATGAACATCATGAGAAAATATAGAGCGGGCGCCGCTGAGTGTCAATAGACAAAAATTGGCAGGCGGCCTCGGCATGGAGAAGGAAATTCCTCCGTCCCTAAAAGGGATTGCTCTGTTTTCCCGGCAGGGGCGCGGCGATTGGCGCCCCTGCCGGGATTCTCTTTATCACAAAGGCTTTTGTCATTTCCAGCTGCGGGCGGCCGCAGCTTAAGAGCGGAGAGCCATATTTTTGGCGGCGTTCGCCTTGTACACGTGCAGTTCCGCAAGGCGGACTTTTCCGCCCTTCTGGAAGAGTTTGACGCGCAGCCTGTTGGTGGTGACGGGGTCAAATGTTCGCATGCATTTGATGAATCCGTTGCCCGGAAGCTGGAGCATGCGCAGCACTTCCGGTTCATTGGCGTACATGGCTTTCTGCGCCTCGCTGACGCCGGCGGTGGAGGCTCCCAGGGAACCCCAGTGGATGGGGATCCACTTGCCGCCCTTTGTAGGCCTCAATGATGATGAGGCGGTTGTGGCCCTTTTCAATCTTGATGTCCACGGCGCGCAGGGCGGCAGGGGATTTCAGGGTGAGTTCCAGCACCAGGGGCTCGTCTTCCGTGGGGGAAGCGTCCAGTTCCTCAACGGTAGTGGCGTCCCGGTCCATCAGTTTGGCCGTGTCCACACGGCCTCCGGTGGAGGCTTTCAGCTTGTAGTCCTCCACTTCCTCCGTGGAACTTCCCAGCAGTTTCAGTTCACGCACGCGGCATTCCAGGCCGTGCCAGTCCGTGGAAACGCGGAACAGGCAGCGGGAACCCTGAGTCAGGCAGGAGTCATTCGGGAAACCCAGGTTTTTTCCTTCTTTTTATCCGTTTTGTCGTACACCTCTATCTGGTTGCCCCTGAGAGGCCGCGGAAATGTAGGTTCCGTCCGGCAGATGGAAGGAGCAGCCCCAGTTGCCGTGATCCCGGATCAGGATGCCCGGCACCCACAGATGGTTGCAGTTGGTGACTGAGAGGGCCTTTTCTGCACATCCCACTTCAAAGCCGCCCACGGCAATGGGGCGGTCGTATTCCACCTCCAGGTCATTGACGCGCCATTTGATTTTGGCGTTCATTTTTTGCACGCCCGGCTGGGTTGGGCCGCTGAGTTCCTTCTTGTAGGAGTAGACGTTCCATTGGCCGCCGAATTTGGAATTGGGCGTCCAGGAAATGGTTTCCATGGGGGAGAAGGTGGTCGTGTCGCTGAATTGCACCGTGCCGGCAAAATCATATTTGTAGGCGGAGTTGGCTTTCCTTCCAGCTCCTTGTCGCGGTGAAGCCCCAGGGCGCGGCCGCCCAGAGGCTGCTGGATGTCCACGTTCAGAGAATATTCCCCGGGCTGGGGGTTACCGTCGTTGAGCTTGGGTTCAAAGAAAATGCGCAACATCCATGCCCAGAATCATTTCCGCGCAGGTAGCCCTGGTGAGCTGGTCCACCCGGAATTTCCATGATGGCCTTGGCGATGGGGAGGGCTCGGTTGTTGACGACATTGATAAGCTTAAAGCGGCAGCCCTGTTCCACCGGAATATTTTTCAATTCCCGGATGGCGGATTTCAGGAGGCGGGGGCCTTGGTTCCAAGCGCAGCGTTTACCATGGACCAGTTGCGCACGTAGGTGTTCAGGAAGCGGGATTCCGTGTCAATGATGGGGGCACCTTCCGGAACGTTTTGGCCTGAATTCAGGCTTGCCCGTAATTGCCAGATTCTGGCGTTCCGCGCAGAGGGCCGTGATCCAGATGCTGGTGCGGATGTAGGTGCCGATGACGGAGTCCGCCGTCATTAGTTCCAGGCGGTTGGGGTTCTGCATCATGCCGCCGTCAAAGGGGCGCAGCAGCGTCAGTTTCCACCGGAAAGCCTCCATGTTTTTGTAATATGCTTCCGGATTGGTTCGCCAGTAGGCGGGAGAGCCCACATGATGGAGAGCGTCTCGGAGGAGTGGCCCTGGTCACAGCCGCCGATGGGGCCTTCCCCATACATGATGCGGCTGTTTTTGTGTACAGCTCCGGTCCGCCGCAGATGAGGGAGGCGATAGTACGGGCCGTGACGGCCGGAGTAGGTTCCCGCATTCACGGTCGGGTTCAAGGTGAAGGTTTCCGTCATGCGGCCATAGGGCCCCCCATGCCGGTGGGGGCAGATGGACTGGGCATGGTCCATCATTTTGTCCAGCACGCCGTCTTCCGTGCGCGCCGGAGTTTTGCTGGCCAGCGCCAGGAACAGGCACATGGGAACCTCCGATGCTGACACCTGTTCCCCGGTAGCCCGGGTGAATGCCGTGGCCGGTGACGAAGTCCCCGTAAAGGACTTCGTTTTTCATGCGCTGCACGCTGTTGCGGATGGCTGGGAGAACGGAGTTGTCCCGGTAGCGCAGCCAGTATTCACACAGAAAAACACCTGCGGATGCCTGGGGACGGCCCACCAGCACTGGGAGCCGGAGAAGGCGATGTACTGAGCCGCTTTTTAATGGCGGGGTCATACTTCGGGTTGCCCGTGGCCATCAGGGCCAGGCCGGCCCAGCCTGTATCATAATGGTTGCCGCAGTAGCCGCCCGGGCGTTCCCAGGAACCGTCCTCGCGCTGCTGGGCCGCCAGCCACTCACTCATCATGTGGACAACCGCCTTGCTCTTGGCGCAGTTTTTGGGGAAGCCGAGGGCATAGGAACCAAGCTGGGGGATTTTGAAGGTGACGTTTTCACATATTTCTTCACTGCGTCCGGCAGGGCGGAGGAGCCGCCCACCTGTACGGTCACGCCCACGGAGGCGGACCACCTGGGGGTTCCCGTTCCTTTAAGGTTCCAGTCACCCTTGGGGATATCAAAGACCAGGGAAGAGACGGCGTGCGCCTGCCATATTTTTGCTTTTGGGGTCATACTTGGCCTCCCCGTAACCTACGGTGTATTGCAGGGCCCGGGTCAGCGGAACGGTTCCGCCGGGACCTTCCAGCCTCAGGCCAGACCATTCGAAGCCGTCGCTGCCGATGCCGTTGCCGCCGTCATCCACGCGCAGGCGCACCTGCTGGCCGCCCCTTTACCGGAATGGAGAGGGAGACGGGCTTTTTGGCCCGTTCCTCCCGGAAGACTTCCTTCCAGAGCGGCTGGATGCCCTGGATTTTCTCCACATTTTCCGCAGGAATGAGGTTCAGGGTGATTTTTCCGGCGCCTTCCGCCTTGTCCACCAGAAGGCCCGCGTGCATGTCCAGGCCGCGCCGGTTCTGGTGCTGATAAGGGCCGTAAAAGCACGTCCAGGCTTTGCGACGTTTTGAAGAGGTGTCCGTCAATGCCCAGGATCAGGTCACCTTCTTTGACGTATTTTTCGGCAGGGGAACCCTCAATCACCTGGGTGACCGTGTAAAGGTTCGCCACGGGTTCCCCGTTGGGGTCCAGCATGGTTTTGGGGAAGAAGCCGCGGAAGTTCGTGTCCGGCCAGGAGGCGTCCAGGCCGCGGGGCGCGGAAGCCCAGAGGGCCGAAGGTGGTGATCCAGCCTTTGGCTACTTCCTCGGAATTGCCGAACCAGCTCGTGTACAGCTCGGCGTATTGTTTTCTCCACTGGTTCAGCGGCATGGGCTTGAATTTTTTCACATAGGCGTTCACATCCCCCATATTGGTCGTTTGCCTGGCGGCTTTCCCGCGCGGACGCACTACGGGCGCAGGTTTGGCGGCAGTCTGTCCCTCCTGTGATTCCTCCCGGTTGGCGGGCTGTTGCGGTTCCGGCTGTTTTCCGTCCGCAGCGTCATCTGCCGGGGCGGAGGAGTTTTCGTCAGGCTGTGCATGGGTGGCTGCGGATTTTTTTCCTCCAAAGCGCCCGGGGCATCTTCATTCCGTTCCCCGGAGGAAGTGGCCGGCGGCGTTTTTTCCGGCTGCTCCGCCAGTCCGGACGGGGAGAGGCCCGCGGCGTTTTCCTGTTCGGGGAGGCTTCTCCCCTCACGGCGGGCGGGGCGGCTTTCTTTTCCCTGTTGGAGGTGGGGAACGTCCGGCTCCTGAGCAGAGACGGGTTTTTCCGCGGGGTTCCGGGTGAAATAATAGGTTCCGCATGCTCCTCCCAGCAGGAGCAGGGTGAGAATCCATATGCCGGCGGAGTTCTTCTTTTTTTCCGCAGCTGGGGAAGGGAGCCCGCATGAACGGGCGCCGCCCCGGCGGTTCCGGGAGTGGCCAGGGTCCGCTGATCGCGCTGGAGGAGGGATGCCGCAGGGGCGGCCGTGCCGGGAGCCGGCTGCGCGGCGGCATGGCCGCCGGGAATGGCATAAGCCAGGTACAGGGTGCCCAGAGCGGGGATTTCCCCAGGGAGCCCGTGCGGAACTGCGCTTCGAAATCATTCTTCAGCGGAAGAACTTCCCGTTCAATATCCGTGTTTTCCGGATAACGCAGTTTCCCGCTTTCCGGGTCGCGCACAGCGAGCCCCTGGGGACAGAATTCGCGGAGCAGGTATTGAACATGGTTGGCGTCCGAAGCGTAATAGACATGGCAGAGGGAATCCGTCTGCTTCAGGGATCGGATAAGATAACCGTTGATATTAAATCCGGAAGGGAGGGGAGGCGTATGTTCCATGGTCACATGACAGGTGATTATCCGACTGCCTGTTAGCATATCCGGAGGCTTCTATCAATGTAAAAAAGAGGTTTTCTGGGGCCGGAGCGTGTGACGCGATTAATTGATTATTTGCTTGAATGCATGGCGATTATGTGGTGCAAGCAAGGCTCGCTTTTTGTTTTTCCATTACAATCATGAGTTTCGATATTAGATTAGACGCCTTGCAGTATCATTCCCAGCCCCGCCCCGGCAAGGTGGAAACGCTTCCCTGCAAGCCCTGCTTTTCACAACGGATTTGACGCTTGCCTATTCCCCGGGCGTAGCCGAACCCTGTCTCCGCATTCAGGAAGATCCTTCCCAGAGCGCCCTGTATACCGGGCGTTCCAATCTGGTGGGCGTGATCACCAACGGCACCGCCGTTCTGGGGCTGGGCAATATCGGCCCGGATGCGGCCAAGCCGGTGATGGAAGGCAAGGGCGTTTTGTTCAAGGTATTCGCGGACATTGACGTTTTTGACATTGAGCTGAACGTGAAGGAGCCGGAAAAGCTGATTGAAACGATCAAGACCATGGAGCCCACCTTCGGCGCCATCAATCTGGAGGACATCAAGGCTCCGGAATGCTTCATGGTGGAGGAACGCCTCCGCCAGGGAGATGAATATTCCCGTGTTCCATGACGACCAGCATGGAACGGCGGTGATCTCCGGCGCCGCCCTTCTGAACGCCGCCGAGTTGACGGGCCGCAAGCTGGAGGATATGAAGGTCGTCGTCGTCGGGGCCGGAGCCGCCGGCATTTCCTGCGCCAAGTTCTACATGACGCTGGGAGTGCGCCGCGAACATATCTATATGTTTGACTCCAAGGGGCTGATTCATACCGGGCGCATTGACCTGCACGCCACGAAAGCCCAGTTCTCCCAGTCGGAAGACTGTTCCCTGGGGAGGCCCTCACCGGGGCGGACGTGTTCCTGGGGCTTTCCACCAAGGGGTTGCTCACGCAGGACATGGTCAAGCTTATGGCTCCTTCCCCATCATTTTCGCCTGTGCGAATCCGGACCCGGAAATCACTTACCAGGATGCCAAAAAGCGCGGCCTGACTGCATCATGGGATCCGGACGTTCCGACTGGCCCAACCAGGTGAACAATGTTTCCTGCTTCCCTTTATTTTCCGTGCCGCCCTGGATGTGCGCGCTTCTGTCATCAATGAACAGATGAAGATCGCCGCCGCCCGCTCCCTGGCTGATCTGGCGAAGGAACCCGTTCCTCAGGAGGTGATTGACCTTTACGGGGAGCCCGCTCAGCTTCGGCATCGATTACGTGATTCCCAAGCCCATTGATCCCCGCATCATTGAATGGGAATGCCCGGCGGTAGCCCAGGCGGCCATGATTTCCGGCGTGGCCCAGTCCCCATCCGGGATATGGAGGCCTATACGCTGGAATTGCGCAAGCGCATTGCCGCGGCACGTGAACGCGTCGCCGGCGTGGTGCGCAGCTACCTTTAACGGGGATCCCGGCGGGAAGCCGGAAAACCCATGCCTCCGGCGTTCGCGCCGGGCGGTTGCAAAACCGGGTGGACTGATGTTCCGCCCGGTTTTTTGCATGCCCGTACAGGGAAGTGTTTGTTTGGCGGGGATACTGCATCAGAGCATTCTGGAGGCGGAAAGAGGGATTGCGGGCGACGCTTCCTTCCGTATGAATTAAGACGGACATGCTGTTGCCCGGCGTTTCCCTGTTGAATGCGGCTTGGTGAATACCACCATAGTGAGGCTGTTTTCTTCTCTTCGTCAGGCAAGAAAGAAATCCCCTATGGTCAGATGGAGGAAATGTTATTTTTATCTGGTATTTTCAAGCCATGTGGAGAGACCCGCAAGATATGGCCGGGCGGAGGATCGTCTTCACTCCGGTCTTTGGTAAAGGCTTGTCTTCATTTAGGCGTTAGCCAGCCGGAGGCGCATCTGTTCCGTCTGTTCCCTGTCCGGGATAAGTTCTACAAGCGTCTGGCTGTTTTCCTCCAGGGAATCAAGCTGGTCGAAGTCCTCCGCCGTGCGGATGGTCAGGTAGCGCATTCCCATTGTTCCGCAATGGCTTTGAAGGAATGGGTGTGGGGTTGTACAAGCAGCTTCCTCATGGTTTCCGGATGGCCGTCTGCTCCCGAGGAGGGCGCGGAAGATGCCCCCTCCGCCGTTGTTGATGACGCCGAGGATGCGGGGTCCCCCTGTCCAGTTGGGGAAGGAGTGCCAGGGCATTGGAATCATACATGGCGGTCAGGTCGCCCACGAGAGCCCAGGAGCGGGAACACCGGGCGGAGACCCCCAGAAAACCGGAGATTTGCCCGTCAATGCCGTTGGCTCCCGGTTGGCGCGGACGTTTTCCGTGGGGATGGATGTCTGGGCGAAGCTGTTCCAGTACCGCACGGGCATGGAGTTGCCCAGGTAAATGCAGTCTCCGTCCGCGGCAAAGCAGGAGAAGGAGCGCACCATGGCCTGTTCGCTTTCCGGGCAGGTGATGAGCAGTTCCTCCATCAGGGCTTTCCTGCGTTTGTTCATGGCGCGCAGGCCGTTGACGTCGCCCACGGTATCTATATCCCCAGCGCATGCAGAATGGCTTCCAGGTCTCCGGTTACGACGGAGGAGGGGCGGGCCAGCCCGGAGAAGCCGGTGCGGGTGACGGAGAAGACTTCCGTGGCTGGAATGTCCTCCAGGTCGCGCCAGAAGCGGCCCACGGGCACGTCCCCTAATCTGAGCAGGACGGCGGGCGGGTGTTCCCTCAGCAGGGCGTCTGCGTCCGTCAGAGCCAGATGGGCCAGCTCTTCCCGGAGTCCGGAGGTGGCGTCCGCCACCACGGGGCTTTCAGTTCGTTGGCCAGCCACCGGGCCGGGGCTTGTTCCGTGGGGTCCAGGCCGCCGATCATGACTACCAGCCCGTCGCGCGATTTGAAGCGCAGGGCCCGGGCCAGTTCTGCCAGGGAGCCTCGGAATCCGTTTTCCTCCGGAGGTTCCGCCGGGTAAAGGTCGCAGCTGCCGGGGTTCCAGGCAGGGTCCGGATCCGGCAGGCACACGTTGATATGGAGGGGAGGCGTAATCAGTCTTGCAGAATGTCTTCCGGCAGGCTTTCCGGCGTTTCCAGGTCAATTGTGGGTGCGTAAATGCCGAACAGATCCGCCTGTTCGATGGCTTGGGGTGCGGCGGAACCCCGGCAGGCCGCCGGGCGGTCCGCCGTGAGCAGGAGCAGGGGGCGGCGCTGGTAGTAGGCCTCCACCACGGCGGGGAGCAGTTCCGCCGCTGCCGTTCGGAGGTAGTGACCACGGCCACGGGCAGCCCCATATCCTGAATGCGGCCCAGCGCAAAGAAGGCGGCGGACCGTTCGTCAAAGTGAGTCCATTTCACCAGATCCTCCGCGGCAGCCAGCACCTGAAGCAGCGCCATGGTGCGCGCCGGGGCAGACCACCCACTCGCAAATGCCGCCCAGGCAGCATTGGGCCAGCAGGGATTTGACGAAGGATGCGGAGGAATTCACGGGAATCAGCCTTGTTTTTTTGCCGCCCTGGCCGCTTTTTCAGCCAGTTTGGCCTTTTCCTCTTCCGAAAGAATGCGGGGAAAAACGGGGCGGGGTCATTGATGCGGTGCCCTGCGGGAGGATTCCCCACTCCAGCGCGGCCGGCGTAAGGCCCCGAACAGGTCCCCGGCGTTGAGCTGGCCCAGAATGCGTGCGGAGGCGTCAGGAGGACGCAGCCGATGAGATAGCCCGTCTGGGCGCAGCATTCCAGCAAATGGCGCAGCACGCAGCGGAGGCGCGGGGCGGAGGCTTCATCCTTGGCCAGCTGCCAGGGCTGCTGCTGCTCAATGTACGCGTTACAGGCGGAAACCTGGGCGTTCAGGGCCGCCAGGGCATCGGAGGCCATGTTGTCGTCCATGTATTTGGAAAACAGGGTGACGGCCTGGTCCATGGTGGCGCGCAGGGCTTTGGAGGCTTCGTCATCATATGCCTCCGCGCTGGAGATAACGGAGTCGCAATAGCGGCGCGTCATGTTGATGGAGCGGTTGCACAGGTTGCCGAGGTCGTTGGCCAGCTCCGTATTGTACAGCATGACCAGGCGGTCTGCATCAAAGTTGGCGTCCTTCCCGGTGGTGATGTCCCGCACCAGGTAATAGCGCACGGGTTCCGGTCCGAATTGTTCCGCCAGCAGGTTGGGGTCCACCACGTTGCCGATGGACTTGGACATTTTTTTCCCCGTTGATGTTCCACCAGCCGTGCACGAGCAGGGTGGGCATTTCCTCGTCGGAAAAGCCCATGGCATGCAGCATGGCGGGCCAGTACACGCCGTGGGCGGGCACCAGGATATCCTCGCCGATGACTTCGCAGTCCGCGGGCCAGAGTTTGGAGAAAGTTCCGGCAGGCCGCTGTCCGGCTCCGCCAGGTAGCCGGCGAAGGAAATGTAGTTGATCAGGGCGTCAAACCAGACGTAGGTGACGAATCGGGGTCGAACGGGAATTCGATTCCCCAGGAAAGGCGGCTCTTGGGGCGGGAAATGCAGAGGTCCGAGTCAAAGTCAATGGCGTTAAGCACTTCCGCCTTGCGGAAGGACGGAAGGACAAAATCACTGCTCTTTTCCACGAACTGCTTCATCCATTCCACATGGTCGGTCAGGCGGAAATACCAGTTTTCTTCCTCCAGTTCCACCACTTCCCCCATTCCGGGCCAAAGTTGCCTTCCGCGTCCCGTTCCTTATCCGTCAGGAACTGTTCCTGGCGCACGGAGTAGAATCCCTTTTGTAGGATTTTTTTGTAAAGCTGCCCCTTGTCCTTCAGGTTCGTCAGGATTTTCTGCACGCAGGCCTTGTGGCGCGGATCCGTCGTGGAGGCCCATCCGTCATTGCTGATGCCCAGTCGGTCCCACAACGACAGGAATTGCCCTGTGATATTGTTGACATGCTCCTGCGGCGTAATGCCCAGCTTTTCCGCCGTCTGCTGCACTTTCTGTCCATGCTGGTCCACCCCGGTCAGGAAATAGACTTCCTCCCCTTCATCCGGTGCCAGCGCGCGAGAACGTCCGCCAGGACTTTTTCATAAGCGTGCCCGATGTGGGGCGGTCCGTTGGTGTAGTCAATGGCCGTGGTGATATAGTACATGCGGGGGGACGATACTCCTTTTCCTGCCGTTTTGCAAGCAAAGTCATGGCGGCATCCCGGGCGTGTTTTTTTCAGCATGGGATGGGGAGATAGGGGGTGTCGCGGGCGAAACGGCGGAAGGGTTGTGCGGATATTCCCTTTCCACCGCGCCGCAGCCTTCTCCGCAAGGGGCTCAACAGGAGAAAATACGGCGGGGCTGGATGTCCCTGGCAATTTCCCCAATACATGGTTCAGGAAATGAATTCCCATTGCCGGAGAACGTGAAGCGTGTCTTTAATTTTGTGATTGTTGTTGCCGGAAGCCGCGGTTTTCATAGGCTTCCTCCAGCTGGCTGAGCGCCCGTTCCAGGATGGAGCGGGGACAACCCGCGTTCAGGCGCATGAAGCCTTCCCCTTCCTTGCCGAAGATGGAACCGTCGTTGAGAGCCAGGCGCGCTCCGTCCACAAAAAAAATTCCACCAGTTCCTTCTGGGAAAGGTTCATTTCCCGGCAGTCCAGAAATACCAGGTAGGAGGCATCCGGCATGATGGCTTTGATTTTTGGCATGCGGCGGCGCAGTTCCGCGTCAATGAAGCGGATGTTTTCCTGAATGTAGTCCAGCGCCTGGGCCAGCCATTCCTCCCCTTCCGGGCCTGAATAGGCGCTGATAAGCCCGTCGTACGCGAAAACGTGCCCTTCCGCAAGCTCTCTGCCGCTGACAAAGTCCTGGTATTTCGCGAACAGGTCCGGATTCTGGCAAATCACGTAGGAACTGCCCAGGCCGGGCACGTTGAAGGTCTTGCTGGGCGCCATGTAGGTGACGGAGTTCATGCGGGCCTGTTCGGAAACAGTGGCGAATACGGTGTGCCTGTGGCCGGGAAGGGTCAGATCCGCATGGATTTCATCAGAAACGACCAGCGTGCCGTTTGCCGTACAGATTTCAGCCACGCGGCGCAATTCCTCCGGACTCCATACGCGGCCTCCGGGGTTGTGGGATTGCAGGATGAACATGCGGCAGCCGCGCACGGCTTCCTTCATGTGGTTGAAGTCCATGCGGTAGCGGCCGTTTTCCAGAATGAGGGGATTGTTGACGATTTCCCGGCCGTTTTCCCGGATGATCATGGCAAAGGGGTGGTACACCGGAGGCTGGATCATGATTTTGTCCCCCGGTTCCGTAAAGCATTGGATGGCGCTGGAAATGCCGGGAACAATGCCCGGAGCGAAGCCTATTTCCGAGGCGTTCACCTTCCACCTGTGGCGTCGGTCCACCCAGTCCCTGATGGCTTCAAAGAAAGGGCGGGGCTTGACGGTATATCCCAGGATTTCGTGCTCGCAGCGGCGGCGGATAGCTTCCATGATGAAGGGGGCGTCCTGAAGTCCATGTCTGCCACCCACAGGGGAATCAGGTCGTCCCGGCCCCAGCGGGGAAGCAGCGCTTCATATTTCAGGGCTCCGGTGCCGCGGCGCTCAATTACTTCGTCAAAATCGTACTGCATGGAAGGTCTGTCTGGCGGCCAATGGTCAGGAAAGAGGGGTAACGCCTTTTTTCAGGATGATGTTGCCGTATTTGGCCGTTTCCCGGTAATGACGACAGCATAGGCCTTTTGGACCGTTCATAAAAAGCGTAGCGCTCCATTTGCTCAATCTCCCCGTCATAGTTCAGCGCCTTGCGGTATTTGGCTTCCACCGCAGGGTCCAGAGAGTCCCCGGAACCGGGGCCATCATGATGACGGGCGTTGCGTAGGCATCCAGTTCGAAGAGGGGAATGACGGCTGCCAGCAGGGCATCCGCCCCCAGGCCGTCCGCCCTCAGCACCGTAGGGTGGAAGGTATGGCCGGGGGAAGTGGGCGTCTGAAAAGACGATTTCGTCGCCATGCCCCATTTCCGCAAGCAATTTTCAGCAGGGAGGGGCTGATGAGGGAGAAATATTTTTTAACATGCCCCGCAGTATAGCACCAGCCCGCGTTCCGGTACTATCATAAAATTGGGTAATGCCGGTCATGCCCTCTCAGCCGTTAACAGTCTGGAAGCATTTCCGGACGCATTCTTCCATTTCAGGCATTTGCTCTTCCATGCTTTCCACCAGCCTGAGCTGGGTGCGGGCCCAGTGCAGGTTGTGCCGTTCTTTTTTCGTTTTGAAATAAACGTCCCCTTCCAGGTAGTCCGTCAGGAAGCGGATTCCCGTTTCCAGCGTGATAAGCAGACCGGAAAAAGCAAGTTTGGAGACTTCCTGCGGCGTGATGAAATCCCTGGCAGACTCCAGGTATCCCTTGACGACGGCCTCGAACATGGGCATGCGCAGGAAGGTTTTATCCAGATTTTCTTCATCTTCCGCCGCAGGGGAGGTCATGGTGCGTACCATGTCTCCGAAGTCGTACAGGACGCTCCCGGGCATGACGGTGTCCAGGTCAATGACGCAGACAGCCTTGTCCGTCTCCCTGTCCAGCATCACGTTGTTGATTTTCGTGTCGTTGTGGACGATTCTGACGGGAGTTCCCCCGTTCCTGGAGATCCAGCAGCACGTCCACATAACGTTCACGGCGGCGGATGAAGTCCAGCTCCTTGCGGCAGGTATTCAGCCGTCCGTGGAGTCTGCTGCCGCGGCTTTTTCCAAATGGTCAAAGCGCCTGCGAGTATGGTGGAAGAACGGAATGGTTTCATGGATGTCCTCCGGATTCATGTCACACAGGAGCTGTTGGAAAGCGCCGAAAGCGCGGGCTGCTTCGTAAGCCTGGCGGGGATGGTCCGCCACGTCGAACGTGGGTGTTTTCTATGCAGTTGTAGCAGCGCCAGAAGCCGGAACCGGGGAATTTCCAGGTATTTGCGGCCGCCCCGCGCGGAGTACAGGTTCAGCGTCTGGCGGAAGGGCGTTTTCAGCACCCGGAGCATTTTCCAGCGGATGTGGTTGGTTACCTTTCCACGTTGTGCATGACATCCTTGGGGCATGGGAACACGGCATCGTTCACGCGCTGGAAGATGTAGCGGCGGGTGGTGCCGTCCGGCTTCCTGCAGGTGGCCCGGAAGGTCATGTTGATATGGCCGCTGTTAATGACGTCGCAATGGAGGAATTTTCTCCTGCGATGGCGAAATGCGTCGCTCAGGGCGGCCACTTGCTTCTGAATGGAGGAAGTGTGGAAAAACGGCGGACAGGGGCATGGGGAAGTTAAGAAAGAAAGCCCGGCATGATTGATGGCACATGCCGGAGCTTGCGTTGGTTGAGTGAATGATAGTCAGATTGTTAGAAGGTGTAGGCAACTCCTACCCCGGCGACGAAGGTGAAATTGCGGTAAACCTTGGAGGGCTCCCTGTAAGGGAAACGGGCGGAAGCGCCGCGGTGGTTGGCCGCCAGGCCGCCGTTGCCGAGCCAGACCGTACCCACGAACGGAGTCACGGTCAGGTCTTTCGTGGCCTTGACAGGGGTGGAAACCGTCAGGAAATGCCCTGGGTTCCATTGCGTTCAGGGAATTGCTGTCAAAATAGCCGGCAGTGGCGTTCCAGGTGCCCGCCACGATGACGGAGGTGGATTTGTTGGGACGTCATACCTGTACCCCAGAGTATTGGTGAACCACCAGCCAGTCATCCAGCGGAACGTATATTGTACGCGGCAGTCCCAGAAGAAGTTTTCCAGCCCTTTGCCGAAGTCATGGTGAATGTCCAGAACGAAGCTGTGTTCTTCCGGCCTATTGTGGCTGAAAGCAGGGAAGCCGGAGTTGTTGCCTGTATTGTGGATGTTGAAACTTCCGGGGATACCGCCGTGGACAAACTGGTAACTCAGAGCCGCGATAGTGGATTTTCCGAATTTGCGGCTGACGCCTAAGATGGCCGAGCCTTCGTCGCAAATGCCGGAATCATTGTGTTCCAGACCATTATCCGTCAGCCACTGATATTTTAATCCGCCTATCAGGGAATATTGATTGTTCAGTTGATAGGCGCCGACGGCTTCCAGGGGAATGACATGATCACTTGCGGAATTTCTGGAAAGCCAGACCGCGGCTGATGTATTTGGTAGCGTAGCCTGCTCCCAGCTGGGCGGAGAATGTCTTGCCGCCGTTATTGGCGTTTAAAACATCCAGTGGAAGCTGGATATCGGCAGTAGCCATGCCGGAAAAAGCGGCCATGGCCGCACATGTAGCAATAATGGTTTTATGTTGCATAATTAGAGGGAAAAATATAATAACAATATTTTTATTTTTAGCAAGTGTATCTTCAATACCAGAAAAGAAATATGAAAATATGTTCAATGTATGACAAAAAGTGTTAAACATTTGACGCATTATTCATCATGCAAGGGCATTTTTTCCCAAAGAGAACTCTATAGCTTCCACAAAAGCCGGTTTTATTTAAATGTTTCCCCGCCGGAGCTGCGGCAGACGTGTTCACGGCTATGGCTTTTGTAAACCTGATGATGCCGTGGATTCTTTTTGTAGCGCTTCCTTTTAACTGGGGTTTCAGGTGCTGGAAGAGTTTGATGGAGCCTTTGCTGGACATGTGGTCGCTATCCTTGTACAAGAATTTCCCCGTGTTCATAGGCGTTGAACGGCCTGTCTTCCGGTATATAGGGAAGTATGCGCAGGACGGTGCAGAGCCCTTCCTGTTCAAGACGGTCAAGGATGGGAAGCACGGCGGCATGATCTTCCCTGTATTTTTGCCGCGTGCAGGTAAGGCTTTCCAGGCCTTTTTCCCGTTTCCCCCCTGCGTATGAGGTTCCTGATGTATTTGGCCACGTCATTTTGCTTGCTTGATGAGCGGAGTGGGGGCCAGCAGGATGACTTGCTTGCCCATCGCCCGCAGTTCGGAGATAAATGCACGGAGGGAGTTTGAATAGGCAGGTTCGCCGGAGGGAAGCGGCTTCAGCTTCCAGTCCATTACATTTTTACTGTCGTAACGGGCGCTCCAGTGCTGGGCTATCACCACATGGCTGATTTCCGGGTGGACGTTCAGCCATGCCATGAGGGCCTTTATTTTTTTCTCGTCGCAATAGTAGCTTGCATCAAACGGCAGCGCGGGCAATTCCCTGTTCCAGAATGGGGAAATGACGGAAGAAACGTAAATCCCGGAGATATCCAATTCCCTGCATGCTGCGTCCAATCCGCAAAAGGCCGCAGAGGCGTGGCTGTCCCCCAGCAGGACTATGGATGGAGCTTCGGCAGGGGAACCCAGCTGCAGCAGGCCGGGTTCCGCACTTCCCTTGAAATCGGCTCTGCTGGGACGAAGGCAAAGATGTTGTTATTGAATTTGATGGCTTCCTTTATCAAATCCCCGGGCGGCTTCAGGAGATTTGATTTCCGATGCGCCATGCAGCTGGGGGCTGGAAATGGAGTTGATTTCCTTGTTGATGTAGTTCCGGAATCCTTCCGTCTGCCTTCCTTCAACGCATAGAAGCAACGCGAAAAGGTACAGGGGATAAACCATTTCATCTTCATGCGCTTTTTCTCTACTGCAAGGTACAGGAGACCTCCCAGGACTGCGGACGCCGCCCGATGGCAAGCATTCCGGGCCATCCGGGGGCATGGAGAAACCACGAATGATAGAACGCGATGAGGGGCATATGCACCAGGTAAAGGGAGAACGAGATTCCTCCAATCCACAGCAGAAGTTTATTGTTGAAGCAGTGGGCCAGCCTGCCGGATTCCGCATACCGGATCACCAGGCATGTCCCCAAAACTACGGCCGCCGAGCAGGGAGACATCCTTTCCGCGGGAAAGGGCAGGTACGAGGATGCATAACATTCCAAGGATGAAGAGGAGAGCGTTTTTTCTTGTTGTTTCCGCAACGTGTTGAACTTAAAGGGGGGTATATTGCTAACAAAATCCCGCGCAAACCTCCCACAAACGGGGCAGCGTCATGTAATGGGAGGTGGGGCGGACCTGCTCCCAGACGGGCAGGCCGATTTCCTGCAACAGGTTGTGAATGGGATAGAATAGGCCCAGAGAAAGGCCCCGATGCCGGCGACCCAGAAAAAGAGAGGCGGCCGCCCGTTTGGGAAGGTAACGGTACAGGACGCATCCCCCCGCGAACAGAAGGTAAATCTGCGCCGTCACCGCCAGGTACCACATGTGAAGGAACGGATTGCCGGAGGAATCCTGCGCGAAATAGTCGGACTGGATGACGGCCAGGAACCTGTTTGCGGCGCCTATCAGCGTATATCCGCCTGTGGAGCTGGCTGTCGCCAGATCCGTATAGTCAGAAAGAACATGCCAGCCAGAAGAGTGAGCGGGACGATGACGGCAACCGGGGTAAAAAAGTCTTAAGACTTTTTACGGGCAAATCCCGAGACGGATTTGCATCTGCTGTTTCTGGAGGGATTTCATGAGCAGGTAGCCGGAAATCACCAGAAACACTTCAACGCCGAAGTAGCCGTAGGGGAAATGTTCCGGATTGAGGTGGAAAAGGATGATCAGAATAATCGCGAGGCCTCTGAGTGAAGTGATTTGCTTCATGTTAATTAAGATGTACTTTAAATTTGAAATATATTTGTGAAGGGATGCTGAATGCTGTCCATTGTTTTTTCCACTGACGGCATAACTATAAAATAACTCTCATGCCGAGCCGGAAGCAGGATGGAACGTTAGTACTTCATCCGGCAGATGGGCGGCCTGATTTCTAATCAAAAGATTGATAAAAAATGCGGAATTATGCAAGAATAGTCTTGGCGCAAGATTTTCAAAATGTTTTAGATATTGATATTTAGCAAATTGCTCCGATCAAAAATCGGAAAGATCAACGAAACAAGACTAAAGCAAATAATGCCGAAAAATTATGATGCGATATTTATTTCTGTTTTTTAAAAAGGAATAAATTTTTCGTCAACGATAGTTCTATACCACCATCCTTGGAGGAAATGCCATAAAAAGCCTTCTTCCCATCCAAAAGCCCAGTCTTAAAAAATAACGGTAACAAAAGTAGAAAAAGAGCGCCAGAAAAGAGGAATGCGTGCATAAATATTTTTTTGTCTGCGTTTATTTCTGGAATGCCTGCTTAGTTCCTGATTAGGGCTGCATTCTCTATGTTCCTGATCCAGCAAGATGCGTGCCTCTCTCTTCGCGTAGTTTAAGTGTTTGGTTATCCACCATTCCAGGTTATTGAGATTGTTGTCGGCGAATTCTATGTCCGTATCTTTGATTATTCCTTCCTGAACCAGCATATGTTCATCCATGAGGCGATTCTCATAGCGGGCTTTTCCCGTACGAAACATCCGTACTAAACGGATAGTGCCTGTACCGTGTTTGATGCGTTTTCCCAAAAATAACGGACCAGGATGAAAGATAAGGCATTTACCTCTGGAGTAAGATCAGCCGTAATTTTTTTTAATTTCTGCAGGCTTTCCGGCATTAAATATTCGTCTGCATCCAGTCTGAGAATCCATTCTGTTTTAACAGGACAGTTATTTAACGCCCAGTTGAATTGTTCTGCTTGGTTGCCGGGCCATTCGTGCTGAATAACATGAACCTGTTTATATTCTTTGCAAATATTTATCGTTGCGTCTGTGGAAAAACAATCAATGACGAATATTTTTCTGCAACGGAAAGAAGATTCTCAATGCATCTGCGAATGTGAATTTCTTCATTATAAGTCAGAATAATCGCGGAAATATTCATGAGTTTTTAATGTCTCCCTCCTGTTAAAATAGAATATGCGGTTCCTGTATTTTTCTGTAATATGCGGGCGATGACGATACTTGCCAAGAGGATGATGAGAGGCGTTGTGAAGTAGCCAAACAAATAAAGAAGTTTCAGGGGAGGAAGGAAGAGTGTAATTGCCTTTTTATAGATATTTATCCACGGTTCATGGAATACGTATATAAAAAATGTGTAAGGAGCCCAAGAAATTATTTTATCTAACCAGTTTTTTCTTGGCGGAAAATAAATCATATAACGTCCATACTGAATAAGCGCCAAGAGTCAACCTGAGCATATTCAGAAAAAGGCAACTGAAACCCGGATAAAAACAGTTGACAGCGCACCATATGAGATAAAGCCCGAAGGGATAAAAATAGCGTTTTTGTTCTGTTGCCGTTCAATATTGATGCCGTTATAGGAAATAAAACCCCCATTAAAAAGCAAGCAATCCCTGCATGTTTTCCCCCCATCCGTAAATTCCTATAGTTACGCAGAGGATGAGAAATATGACGACAGTGGCCCATTTGCTATAGAATAAAACATAAAATATGGGACAGAACAGAACAAAAAGAATCAGGTATTGAAGAAACCACAAATGGAAAGCGGCCGGCTCCCAGAAAATGAAAAGAAATAATTCGGGATACTTTTTGTTTGAAGCAGAGTCAGAAAATCCGGAATTGATTTTTGATCCAATGTCGGGGATGAGCTGAAGAAAAATAATGGAAAGGAAAAATAACAGATTCCATAATAAATAGGGAAGTATCAGGGAGTGTGCCCTCGTACGCATTTTCCTCAGTATTTTCTGTATTCCCCCGTCTTTTGTCTCTCGGAAAAACAGGTATCCGGAGATGAAAAAAAACAAAGGAATACAAAATCTTACGATTTGACAGCCAATCCAATCTTGAATAAATGCATTGATTTCCCAGGCATTGTTTTCCACAAAATAACTGTGAGCGACCAGAACCCCAATGATGCTGATAAAAGAGAGAATTTTTAATTTTTACTGAACTCCGGATTCATGAAAATGAGTAAGAAGGGAAGTTTGTCCAATACATCTTTTTTAAGAAACCCTGCCGGATCTTTTTAGTGGCACCATTTTTTATTTTTGCGGAAGAAATGATCGAGGATTCGGCAGCTGCAACCGTGTTTTTCAATAGCAATATACCTGACAGAACCGTGTCTCCCGGCACAATCCTGAGGCAGCCTTTAATCATGGTAGGTTTTACGATTAGTTAGAAATTCGGAGAATAGATATTGTGAGTGCCCTCGGAGCATGTTTATATTGCAACCGATGCGAACGGATTTGCCACGTTGGATAAATCTCGTACAGTAAATGTGACTTCTCAAGGCCGAAGAAGAAAAAGAACCCACAGTCATCGTTTTAGGACTAATTGATGATGTATTATACATGCTTACGGAGCAAGTTAAGCCCACTATGGTTCCAAAAGGCAGGTAAGAAAAAAAACGGAATTTTTTTTAGAAAATATGGAAATATCGGGATCGAAATTCGGTTGACGGGAGAGTACATGGTGTTTAAGAGTTTTTTCCTAAAAGGAGAAAGCTTTATTGGAAAAGGTGGATAATCAGTCATGATTATTGACTGTTCTTGTTTTAATAAATTTTGCCGGATTTCCTCCAACAACCGTCCATGATTCTACGTTTTTGAATACGGCGGCTCTTGCGCCTACCACGGCGCCCTGACCAATGTTTACTCCCATACCCACAAAGGTATCGGCGGCTAACCATACGTTATTGCCAATCATTATCGGAGCGGTTTGTAGGGGCAGCATTAAACTGGAAATATCGTGCGAAGCTGTGCACAAACAACTTCCCTGTGAAACAACAGAATCATCTCCTACTGTAATCATATCTTTACTATAAAGATTTGTGTCAGGTCCAATGCAAGCCCTTCCTATTTTCACGTTCCAGGGGAGCAAAGATGGTACATGATGAATAGATATATGTATCCTTATCTATTGAAGCGCCAAAACAACGGAGCAATGCGATGCGAACAGGGTTAAATGGTCTTCCCTTTAGACATCTGAATAAGGTATGGTTGATAAGGTACCATATGGCTCTTCGAGCTAAATGGGGTTTATATTCTTTATATTGGCTAAGGTTCATCGCTTCATTCTTAGGGTTAGGTAACTAGGATTCAGATACTTCTTCATGACTCGTGCGATACATGAAACCAGTATGATACTCGTCCTAACTAATAGAGACATGCCCAGTACCTCTTTTCTAGCTCTGTCAGCCTCTGTCAAACCTAACGCTTGGTTGTTGTTGGAAATACCGGTAATGTCAAAATCCGATATACACATGGGGACTTGTAAAATATTTCCTTTGGCATATTTCACTACTTCGAGATTTAATTTATAATCAGCCGCAATTTGATAACTCAAGTCATACTTAAGTCCTTTCTCCTTTAAAAACTGGCAATTATAAAAAATAGATTGGTGCGAAGCGAAAGCTCCATACCATATTTTTTTATAACTCCGTGAAGGTATTATGGGTGACTTACCTTCTACGGAAGATTCCCGATAATCGCCATAAACCAGCTCCGGAAAATACCCGGAAGACTTGATGTAATTTACGATTTTGCTTACAACTGACTGATCGCTAAAGCAGTCCCCACTATTCATAAATAGTACATAATTACCTTTCACCGCTTGTAAACCTTTATTCATTGCATCATAAATACCTTTATCCGGTTCTGAGATCAAGGTTCCTAAAACGCTTCATAGCGATATATGCATTCTTTAGTGCCATCAGTGGAAGCGCCATCTACAATTACATAGTCTATGTAAGGGTAGTCTTGGTCCAAGACACTGTGTATAGTACGTTCAATGTGGTTATGATCATTATATACTATGGTAACTATAGATATAATTATCTTTTTTTCATGGTTACTTCTTTTCCATATTAAGTGGCGGTCTCTTGATTTTTGCTTAATGCATGGAGGTATTGCGATAAATCAATTTTGTTTCATTCATATACAAATTCCTGGTTTACTGCATTCTCCCAATAACCATTTATAAAGTGTAGCCATCATTTCAGCCACCTTATCAGCCGCATATTTATCAGAAACAAGCCTCTTGCCACGAATACTCATAGAGGCTATTTCCTTATCAGATAGATGCAAAGCCTTTTCTATAGTGATGGCTATATTATCTACTGTTGCGTTTATCCACCATCCACAGTGATGAGTATTTAAATCTTTCCATGGAGTGGTCGTGTTGGCTATTACAGGAGTGCCTACAGACAAAGCCTCAGTAACAGTCATGCCAAAATTTTCAAAATCACTAACAAGACACAGAACCTTCAAATTGGCCAGTTCCTGGGAATTTGGCCTTACCATTTACAAACCCATGAAAAGTAATGTGACCATATTTACATTCAGCTGCAAGACCCTTTAAATACTTCTCATATTCTGGCGTCCCTTCACCCATCAGTATCAGTTCTGCATCCGCCACTTTGTTACCTAATTGTTTCCAGGCTTTAATGAGTTTATCTGCCTTTTTAACTGGATGCAGTCGTCCTAGAAAACCTATGCGTTTTAGTGAATGGTTTTCAATAATGGTGTCAATCCATTTCACAGGAGGGGTAGGATTAGGAATTACAGCTATAGGTCCTTTATAACCAAAGGTTCGGATAAACTCCATTTCTTTCTGGCATGTGGCATGAAGACATGTAGCGGAAGCGATATCGTTCCTGTGGCCTAAGGAAAGAATGAGCTTTTTTCTCCAGAAGCTTCTTTCCAAAGCCCGGGGATAAAGCATGCCATGAGAGGAAAGAACGCAGGGTTTGCGGAATTTTCTGGCCGCGGCGCAGGTGGCGTGGTTAATGTCCAGCCATAGGCCATTGGTATGGTAGAGATCATATTGCTGATTCTGCTGTAAAAAATGTCTACAATGGCGGGATATTTGAAGAGGCGTTTTTGCGTCAAAAGGGACGGTTTTAATAAAAGGGGCCTGAATAGAAGAGGTGGCCCTGTTCCCAGAAGCAATGGTCAGAATGTCGGTTCGGCATCCTAGAGCGTTCAAACCAGTGGCTAAGTCGAAGGTGCAGGTTGTTGGACCTCCCGCTTTAGCGTCCATAGAAGCGATGGTATGTAAAATGTTCATAGAGTCATATTTTATCTTGCCAAGGTGGTAATGGTCGGGACGATGTTTTACCCTGAATGAATGAGAGGATGGAAGTAAGATAGCAGGCCGGAGCCTGCCCTGATATGGTTGTTTTTGCCCAGGATGCAATGCCTGTTCGTTCTTTTTGCGTAATTGGCCCTTTTTTACTTATCCAATGGCGCAGCTCCCGTTCCAGGCTGCCTTTTCATTCCATGAAAATGTTCCTCCCCCTATGTATGCCGTCCAGCAGGCATGACGCGCCGCAACGATCGGAACATAAAACGCGCATGCCTTGCTGGAGCGCTTCATTGATGACGGCGCCCCATCCGTCATACATGCTGGGAAGAATAAGGAGGTCATGGGACTGCATGATGCGCAGGACATTTTCATTTGCCTGTTTTCCAAGGTAACGGAAGTTGCCTTCTTCATGAATGAGGGATTCCGTTTCTTTGACCAGAGGCCCTGTACCAATGACGGTAAAAGTGTCAATTTGAAAGCGGAACGATTTTAATGCATGAATCAAATGGAGGATTCTCTTGTTGTTGTCCAGCCTTCCTACGTACAGGAGTCTGGGGGCTATTCGGCTGTTTTGTTGGTCGGTATTTTGTTCATCTGCGGAATGTTTCGTTTGTTCTGTGAAGTAGCCCCATTCAAATATTCTGGATGCAGGCCATCCGGAGCGCCGATAGGCTTGCACGCCGAATTTTTCCCGTTGCCAGCAAGGCTTGAATTTTCTTTCCGTATTTTAAATAAAAGAAGAGCGTATTTAAGCCGGCGCAGTTGGCCGGAAATACCTCCTGTCTGATAGGGTTCCATGTAGATGAGCGTAGTCCTTTTCAGCTGGATGCATTGTTTGAATGCTCGAAAAACCATGGGATAGGCATCTATTCCTGAAAAGACGTGGATGGCGGTTTCATTGGAAAGAATCAGTTGATGAATACGCTGTTCATCAGGAGATAGTTCAAGATGGACATTTCCCCATATCCGGGATTTTCCATCCACTGTCCGTCCTTTCCTCTTCAAAAGCTCTTTGGACGGCCAGCGTTACCTGGTGTTTGCTGGCCAAAGCATTGAGAAGAGCTGTTTGATGGATGCTGATCATATTTTGCCAGAAGAGGAATTTCATAGGCATGCAATGTTAGTGATATTTTTATTCTGCCATGCGGAAGCGGCTCCTATGGAAAGCCATAGAAGGGCGCAGAGAGGGCTTCCCTGCCGCAAAGACATAGCCTTCAACCATCATATGCATTCCAAAGAATACAAGACAGACTTGGGCAGGCGAAATGACATGCATTCCGAATGCAGTTGACGGTTTTTTCAGGATCTGACTGGCAAGAATCATTAAAAATGGGATTCCACCCAAGAGGCCGGTCATGGAGAAGACAGCTCCATAGGAGGTCCCCGGTTCCACGGCTCCGGTATTCAGAGTCCGTATATCAATTCGTATTTCTTTTTTGGGAAGAGAAGCCAACTCCGTATATGGGAGAAGACTTGAATTCTTTAATTCGTTCGTTCCATAAACTTTGTCGTGAGGATAAAGTTCCGCCTTTTTCCATATTGGCTTGCTGCTTGTTTTGCAAGCCGTCAGCAAAGTTGCCGATAAGGGGCGATGCTGCTGTGAAGCATAGAAGAAGCACGAAGATGATTTTGGGAGCTTTGCGTATATGGTCTTTAGTAAACATGAACAGGACGTACAATGCCGTCATCACCGTGGCGAGGAAAGCGCCCCGGGAAGATGAGAGAAGCATGGAACACAAACAGGTTCCCAGCATTAGCAGAATGAGCGGAGAGAAAGTGGTTTGAGAGAAATATCGTTTCAAGATTTTGTATAAAAGCCAATTCGCAGCAATGCCGGCAACCGGCCCAAGAAGCATGGATTGCGGCGTAATTCCGCCAAATGAACCTGAAAAGGAATCATTAACGTTGATGATTGTTCTCATGTAATTGATGCCTAGGAAGTAGCAGAAGAAGGAGGCTACTCCGACAAAGACACATAGGTTCATGCACCATTCAAAGGCTTGGATGCGGAATATATCCAATTGCTTTGATGAAACCAGAGGGCTGGCTGTCAAGAGGAGGAGAATGAAATATACCAGCCGTTGCCATGGCTTGAAAAATAGCGGCGGATCTGCCAGAATAATGCTCGCGGAACACGCAGCGAGTAAAAAATTATAAGAAAATTGATGTTGGTTATTTTTCTTAGAGCAGAAATGTTCAAAGGAAGAACCAGCAGAGCTGCGGTATAAAGAAAAGAAAATTGATTCAGCGGTCCCAGAAGGGAAGTGGATATGGCAGCCATGAATAAAAATTCCCATGAGCCGTGCTGTGAAATATATTTAAAAATAGTTTGCATTCAGGATATGTTTTTATTGGTTTGGCCGGAACTCCTGCTGCGATGCACAGGCTTCCTATGTTTCCTGTTACTACGGCTCCGGCGGCGATGACGCTTTTACGGCCGATTCTGGTTCCCGGCAGGAGTATGCTGCCGGTGCCGATCCAGACTCCATCTTCAATAACCACATCTTTGGAAATACCCTGTCCAGCCGTTCTTTCCCCACCGGGTCAACTATGTGCGTTCCTGTACCAATATAGACTTTGGGGGCAATATCTACTTTGGCGCCTACGGAAATCAGGGATGTGGAGACCAGCATGCTTTCATGCCCTATCCAGGTTCCTTCTTTAAGAATAATATGGCCCGCACCCAGAAACCTGGCAGAGGAGCAGACACGAACATCATGCCCTATTTCGTAGCCAACCAGACGGAGAAGACTTCTCTTAATGGAGAAGCATCTTGTTTCGGGAGCAATTTTAATAAAAAGAGAAGGAATGCTTTTTTTCATATTTTAATCAAGAATAAAGCGAAAAAAACGTGAATAATCCTTGTATGTGATTATCTTTTCCTGGATGGTAAGCAATTTATTGATTATTCTTTTGCGGGAATAACGAGGATAGCCTGATACATTGTGCAAATGGAAACAGATTACGTCGGCATCGGAAAAGGCCTGGGAAGGAGGCGTCTCCGTCTTATGTGCAAAAAGGTAAGCGTACTGCTCCAGCTGTTTTTGGGTTCCAGATGATTAAGGAAATATGCATGGCATCGTTTGCCAAAAGCGGCTATTGTTTTGTTTTCAGCAAGGGTTTCAATGACCCTGAAATACAGGTCAATTTTATTGTCGGGGATCAGAAAGCCGTTTTTCCCGTTTTCTATCAAATCCGGAATAGCTGATCTTTTCAAAAGATTGCATATAGGGATGGTTCCGGTGGAAAGAGCTTCCACAACCAGCATGGGGCCGGTATCCAAAAGTGTCGGGATAATGATGGCATCTGCTCTTTCAAGAAGTTGCAGAAATTCATCCCGCGGAATATTGCCACGGAAACTGATGCGTGGATCCTGAAGACGTTCTTGCCACGTTTCAGAAACGCTAAGGCACCAGTTCAAATGAAATTTCAAAGGAGAATGGATAAGTTTTTCCGCCAGGGAGCGCATGATGAAAGCTCCCTTGTTTTTACTTTGCCCACAGGCACATATAAGGTTGATGGAATTCTGAGTTTTCTCTTTGTGTTCGGAAAAGAAAGGAGATTGATTCCAGTTGGTCTGGTGAATGCAAACATTTATCCGAAGGAATCCGGTATTTGGCCGCCGCTTCCCTGCACATGGTCTGGTTTTGGCAAACGATATAGTCGACATATGGCCAGTTACAGCACGCGATTTTACCTTGTATGCCAGAGTTGGTTAGAGTTTTTCCATGGTAAAATCCATGCATCACGGATATTTTGACAATTGACTGGTCTAAAACCGGCCATAAGCCGGACAGATAGGAAACATCATTGTTGATGATAATATCAGGGGCAAGAGTCCGGATGGAATCCAGGAGAGCAATGACAGCTGATTTTTTCCTGCCGATATTCGGCAGGAATATGGAAAAAGGAATAGTTATAATTTGTTTTGTGTGGGAATACTTCTTTTCCTTCCTGACCAAATAGACGGTGACGTGATGTCCGGCGGAAACAAGGCCTGTAGCAAGATCTTGGACATAAGAGAAATTCCTCCCCTGGCCTACAGAGGAAAGCCCTGTCGTAGTAATCAGAATATTGTAGCTGGTTTTCATGCTGCTTGTCATTAGTCTATTATTGTGAGGCCGATGCTTCGAGATATTGCTCTTTGGGCTTCATAGGTTTTGTATGAGAACATTCCATTTGACTGATATCTTGCTTGGGGAAAATGCTTTAATATGCTCACGGGCGTTTTCCGCTAGGATGCCCAAGTCGTCGGGTTGGCAGCAAGAGAAATAAGTTTGTTCGCGTATTCCTGTTCATTGAATGGCTGGATCAGTTCCCCGTTTTTCCGGGCAGAATAATGTCTCTGGCTGCCGGGTAACTGTCAAAAGCCAGGGGACGCAACCGTGTTGCATGGCCTCCGCAAGAACAAGCCCAAAGCCTTCAAAGGTGGAAGTCAGGCAAAAAAGCGAGGATCGCGCATAATAGGGTTCAGGCTCCTGAAATCCTTCAAAAGAAATATTTTTGAGGTTCAGCTTATGTGCCATTTCTTTCAACATGCCGGCATCCTGGCCGTTGCCTACAATATCCAGATGCCATCCGGGAAGTTTTTTTCTTCAAATTTTCCAAATACGGAGCAGGCGGTCTATTCCTTTCGCTGCGTTATCAAGCCTGCCGACGAATAAGCAGCGGCATTCCTTTGGCAGGGGGGGGTATTCTGAGCTAAATCGGGAATGACATTGGGAATAGCTGCTAATTTACAGGAAGGAGTCTTTGAATAAATTTTTGAATTCTCCAATTCCTCCTGAAGAAAGGGTGATGATCCGGTCGTAGTTGAGAGTAAGATCACGGAATAGTTTTTCTGCAATATGCAGGCCCGCAACCTTTTTATATTCAAATAAATATTGTTATAGATGAAATTTTTCAGTCTGCCTGAAAAGGAATTTTCAAAATGTTTCTTTTTAATAAAGCGGTAGTATTTCAGATAAGTATACTGGGAACTATGTTGGACTGCTACAATTTTATTTTATTTGATTGTATCTGTTTTCTGTTTTTGAAAATGCCATATTTTCCTATGATGCCTCCTTCCGTCTGGTCACTGATGAGTTCTGTTTGTTTTTGGCGGATAAGATCGTTGATAAAGTTCCTTTTTCCTTTTTGATTCAGTTTTTGGGGATGAAAATAAGAGGGACCGGAGGGCGATAGGGGACATTCAGCCTGTTTTTTTGCTGACAGAGCAAACTGACATTGTGTCCGGAATCTCGTAAAAAGGCATGCCAACTGATGGGTAGCCTTTTCCATGCCGCCCTGTTTGCCCAGAGGTTCGTTAGGTAGGTAAATAATAATGTTACTCATTGCCGTTTTTCAGGACATGAAGCCATTTTCGGGTTATTATTTCTTCTTTGTAATTGTCCAATACTTTAAAGTTGGGCCTCCTGTAGCGTTCTTTCATCAGGCCGTCCAGGGTTTTTGTGTATTGCTTAAGATTGAAAGCAGGGACAAGTCTTCCTGTTTCCGTATTCGGAATCATTTCCTTTGCAGCATGGAAACTGTCAAAAACCACAGGAATGCATCCGTAGGCCAACGCTTCATTAACCACCATAGGCATTCCTTCATGTGTGGAGGTGAGACATACGATTTTTTGATTTTTTGTAAAAAGGTTCGGGGTTCTGATGTCCCATGAAAAAATTCGTTTCAAATGATATTCTTCGGATATTTTTCCAGGTTTTCTCTGTTCTCCGTCACCGACAATATAGAGACTCCAATCGGTATGGACAGGTTGAAGTTTTTCCATACACTCAACAGCCTGTCTACTCTTTTGTCAGCATAACTGAGGCGCCCTACGTAAAGAAGAATATTTTGTTTTGTACCGGAAGATAAGCTTTCAGGAATTTGGAATGTCAGAAGGTTGGGGATGGCATATAATTTGTGGGCATTACGGGTGGAGGTAAGTGAAAGGCAGTCCTGAATATATTTTTGAGAAAGCACCACCACTTTATCTGAATATTCAAGCAAATGATTTAGTTTTGTTTTCTTTTTGCGAATGGCCATGTATTTTTTCCATGGAGCCGATACAACGCGTGCAACTGTTTTCAATTTGGCTAGCCATGTGTTCCCGGATGGGGAATGAGGGACAGGAAATGATCAAGTCCTTCCCAGATGGAGAAGTTAATAATGGAAACGATGGTGGCTTTTGTGTTCAAATGGGCGTGGCTGAAGAAGAAGGATGAGTCGGAGGCGGCTCCTTCATTCAAAATAAAATTGATATTTTGTTCATCGCAAAGTTTTTCTGTAAAATCGGCATTGCGTCTGCTGAACAAGTATTCGAATCCGGCAAGGAGTATTGCAGGAATTCATTATTTTTTTTCTTTGAAAGGGTGAAGAGAAAGAAAAATAATACGGAACCCTTGGCGAACAAGCAGCCTGGCCAGGAGAAAGGAGGCCTGTTCCGTGCCTCCCTGAATGGAAGTGATGGGATAATCAAAGTAGATGAGTATATTTTTCATGGCTATCATATGAAAGAGCCTTCCCTTCCGGAATGATCAGACGGTATTCCCCTGTGAACGATTAAGGGACAATCTGTTTGCGAAAAATGTTCAGAGGCTGTTATTTCGAGGTCTTTTTCAAAGAGACGTACAAGTCCTTGCGATTTGATTTTGCCAGGCATGCCTGCGATGAATGGAGCTTTTACATTTTCCAGAGAATAGTCCCGGTTGAGCAGGGAATGGGATGCTACTAGCGAATATGGGGGAGAACCGTTCCCTTGGCAATATAAGACCCTGAACTGATGAAAGAACCCTGACCAATTTTTACGGGAATGGCGTATGGATTAATATTTCCTGTCCGTATATTGCGGAAAGGATGGAAATCCGTGTCGTAAATGCAGCAGTCATGGGTAATGGCGACGTAGTCTTCAATGACGATAGAGCGGTAAGCTCTGATGGAACCCTGGGCGCCGAGACTAACATAACGGCCAAATTCAGAAAGGACTCAGGTTTGCTGGCGCCAATGACCACATTGACGCTGCTGCGGAAAGGGCCTTTCCACCGGATGGTACCGGATAGCTGAAGCAAAGTGCCGGCATAGTTAGTGCTGAACCGGTCATAATCATATCCGAGACGAATGAGTCCCGGTTTCAGTTCTGAATCGGGAATATCAAGGAGCAGAGCTCCCCCTTCCCGTGCTACCGTTAATGATCCGTGTATGAAAAACGGAAAGTGTTTGGCCTGCTTCCATGGTAAAAACTAATATTGAACCACAGGGTTTTGACGATATTCAACTTCCGTTTTTTTTCTAAATATAATCTAAAGAAAAACGATGGATTTTTCTAATAAAGGATATTTTAGATAGCAAACAGGCCATAATTGGTATTTTTTATTTGATGCAGTCCAAAATCATTCCAATATGGAGGCGGGGGAGAAATGTTCCAGAGCGTTTTGATGAGGTGGCGATCCGTAAGCAAATAAGATAAATAGAGTGTGCGGAAGTGATGGAGAAGTTTGCTGCGGTAACCTGACGACGGAAGATTAAGTACTGCAAACAGGGATAGAAGGCGGCATTCCGTCCGCATTCGTCTTGTGGAAGCCTTTTTCTGTAAATGGAGCATGGTTTCTACAAACAAGATTTCATCCCCTTGTCGAATGTCTGAAGGAAGCTGGCGCGAATTGATGGCGGAAGTTTCTCTTTTAATATAATGGTAAACTGTTTGTGGAGTCATGGCTACGAGATGACTGCGCATGGCAAGTTGAGTTACTTGCAGAAGATCTTCTCCGATTTTAAGAGAGAGAGGACAAAGCAGAGGATGCTCAAACAATGATTTTCTAAACAAAGCCCCCATAGGTGGCCTTGCCATGTTTTCCTGATGGTTGTCAGCCATTCTTCTCCGGAAAGGGTAGAAAAAGGGATATAGTTCATTCGGGCGATTAGCTCTCTCTTTTCAGTCAAGTGAAGAGTGGTACCGGCTGTGATGTCAGCCTGGGTTTCACAGCCCGTTCTACCAAAACTTCCAGGGATTGAGCCGGTAAATCATCGTCCGCATCCATGAAGAACAAATATTGTCCGGTAGCTTTTTCGCATACCGTAATTGCGTGCTTCCGTGACACCGCCCCTGTTTTGCCTGAAGGTGCGAATCTGGGGATAGGCATGATCAAACCCCTGAACAATTGCCCGGGAATTGTCGGAAGAGCCATCATCAATAACGATGATTTCCAGGTTTTTGTAGGTTTGCCCTAGGCAGCTTTGCAGGCATGAATCAATGGTTTCCTCTGCGTTATACAAAGGAATGATGATGGAAACAAGAGGCGGAGAATCTGGAGTCATGAAAGGCCGATTTGAGCAATAATTTGACTGGTATATTCCGGGTCGGAAGATAGTTCAGAAAGACGATTTCCTGTTTCATTGACATATCTCCACGGCACCGGAACCTTTGACGTTGCTTTCATTTGAAACCACTCGTATTCGATGTCGATATGTCCTACGTCAATAGATTGTACTCCGTGTTCCGCTAAATCATGAGCCAAGACCGTTGCTGTTGGGCCCAGGGCGATTAGAACCAGAAGATCCATTCCTTTTGCTTTGTCCAGCGTCGTTTCCAGAATAGCATGGTAGTAGTTAAAAGCGTTTTCCGCCGGGCAGACGATTCGGCGGATGGATGCGGCTCCTTCAAAAAGGTCATTGTGAAAACCCAGTTTAGAACCTGTACCTTCCACCAGAATGAGGTGACGGTTATGGAAAATCTGGCGCCAGAGGCTGATGTATTGCGGAGTTTCCGTCTTGTCTTTCAGATGTTCGTAAAATCTGCTGATCTGCGTGTTTAGATAGGGGCCGGACTGGAAATATTTGTTGAAAAGGGTCAGTCCGTTTCCCCGGAATAAAAAAATCCTTCCAGAATTTTCTGGATTCTTTATTGTAAGATGAGATGCCGGAAAAAACATCAGGGATGCAGACCCGGTGTTGCGGTATTGGGTTCCGGGCTATTTCCCTAAGGCGCGTGGCTAATGCCGCATCCTCTTTTGAAATCCAATAGATAGCCTTCCATGAGAAGTATTTCCCCATCCCCATACCTGCTGATGGATATGCGGTGCTTAAGAATATATGACAGGAATCTTTGATGCTGAGGACTTTCGGATGGCGGCCGCACAGGTATGATATTTTCAAAAATACGCCGCGAAGTTGAATAAAGAAACATAGTAATATTTTTTTCATGGGAGATTATGAAAAATATTTTAAATAAAGGGGAATTCCTGCAATTTTTGATAAAACCAGCCGTATTTTTTCTTTCACCGGAAGATTTTTCGTCCGGAAAATGGAGGAAAGGCTGCATGAAATGGTCCGAAACGGTTGAGAGAATCTTCATAACGGGAGGAGATTTTTTGGGGTTCTGTTAATTCCCACCATCATAAGAAAGCATTGATGGTAATAATTGACAAACAGGGGGAATTGTGAAGATCAGGATAGCCAGAGGCAGCGTGGACGATCCGTTCATAAGCCTGGAAACGCTCCTGCATTTTTTGTGGGTTAGATCCGGATGCCATTATTGAGCCGGGACGAAGGTTGTATCCATAGCCTCCTAAGCCGGATGAATATAAACAACCGATTCTTTTTGCCAGGTCAGGGATAATATAAGTATCTTCAAAAACGGTGCCTTCTGGAAAGCGGAGTTGGTCAAACACGGCCCGGCGGAATATTTTATTCCATATGGCGTGATTGACTTCTGGAGACATGCAGGCTTCCAGGATGTCACGTTCACATTCCCACATTTGTGCAGAATCTGCCCCTTTGCGGGGATTGGGTTGATTGTACGGATAAATATATGGGAATTGAACGACTGTGATATGTTCGTTTTGTTCTAAATTTCAAGATTGGGCTTGTAAGTATCTTCCAGAAGTTCATCGTCACTGTCCACGAACGTTATATATTTGCCTTTGCAAATATCCAGAGCTCTGTTTCTTGCGGAAGATATCCCGGAATTGGCCTGATGAATGACCTTGATCCTTGCATCGCAAAGAGCCAGACGGTCGCAAAGGGCCGGGCTGTCATCCGTAGATCCGTCGTCAATCAAAATAATTTCCATTTCCACGTTTTGCTTCAAGACGGATTCTACGCATTTCTCTAAAAATGCCGAAGTGTTGTAAACCGGGATGATTATGGAAAGGGTATGGGCCATATGGGATGATTTTATTTATTAAGAACCATGTTTTTTAAATCATATATCTCCTGAAATCTGAAGAAGAGCGATAATAGAATAAAAATGGCTATGTAAATACAGGAAGACATTGCCAGGATGAAAAAAGGGATTTTCCGTTATGTAAAAGGCAGGAGCGCACAGAAGAAGGAGGCAATGCTGAGGCCGATGATGGGAAGAATGTCTTTAATTTGCTTTTTGATCCCATATTGAATCAGTCTCTTGGTATAGTAGGAATTAATCCCCAGTTCCAGAATGGATAGAAGAAGGAGGCCGCAACACATGAAAAAAATCCCGAAAGGTATGGTGGCGCACAGGATCAGTACGCCCAGGATTTTTTTCCATACTTCAAGACGCAGGAAAAGATCGCTTCTTCCTTTGGCTTGAAGCAGATTGAGGTTGAGGGCGTTCATTGGAGTGAGCGCGAGAGAGAGGGATAATTTGAAGAAAAGGCACACAAGGAAGCCATTTTTTCTGTTAAGAGCGCAGAAACGAGAGGGATGCTGTAAGGACGAGCAAAAAGCATGCAGGGGAGAATGATATATGCCATCATGCGAAGGATTCTCCGGAATACATGTTGAGCTGTTCATCATTATCCTGTATTTGACTCATCAAAGGGTAAGTAACTTTGGAGATAATGGAATACAGGGAAGACATGGGGAGGCGGGCCATGGTGTTGGCACGTGTATAATAGCCTAGATCCGCTGCAGAGAATCTTTTGGCAATGACGAATTGATAGGCATTCCGGTAACAGGAATCAAAGAGTGACGAAATCATCAGCTTACATCCGAATCCAAATGTCGAATGAAAGGATTTCCATGAAAACTCCAAACTCGGTTTCCAAGGTACAAAATACCAAAGTGCAACAGTTGTTAATACGGAAGATAAAAAACCCTGTAGCACGAGAGCCCATACTCCGTAACCCATATACGCTAGAAAAATGCCGATAATCCCGGAAATAATAAAGATGGGAATGGAGAAAATAGTTTGTTTTTTGAATTCCATGTTGGCGTGGAGCAATGTGCCGTGTACAGCTCCCAAGGCTCCTGTAATCAGGGTAAGTCCGGAAATCCGGGTAATTTCTGTTAAAAGAGGTTCATTAAAGTAGGATGCTATGAATGGGGCGGAAGTGTATAGAACTAGGTAAATTAAAATAGAGACAGCAGTATTGTAATAAAAAACGGTGGCAAGATCTGTTTGAGTCCGGTCTATTTTTCTGATAAGTGCCATGCTGAGTCCTCCGGTTACAAAATGCCCGAAATTTCTATAAAGATACTTATAGTTCCTACTAGGCCATAGTCTGACGGAGTCAGCAAACGTGCCAGAATAACACTAATGAGAAAACTTACGCATTGGTTGCCAAATGTGAGAATAGCACTCCATTTGACTGCGGTTTGAGCATTCTGTTTCAGGTTATTCATAGGCCGTTTTTTATGATTGGAGAAGAAGTTTGGTTGATTTCCAGTTATTTCTTTTCCATAAAGTATAGGAACGGGCTCTTTAAGGACAGGATTTTATGGAATATGCGGGATATGTCATAATGCCACGGGTAAGGGAGGTTGTTTTTTCTGAATGCCTGTTTGTTCTGGCGCGTATTCCGCAAGATGGCGCGCAGACCCGATGTGCTGGAGCCGCCAGTGCGCATGAATACCATGTCGCGGTCGATATAAGTGGTGGAGATCCGGTTTTTTTCTATAAAACGCAGCATCAGCTCAAAATCCGCCGCACTGCCGATAGAGGGGTCAAAGCCGCCGTAACGGATAAAGCAGCCCTTTTTACAATAGAATGTGGGGTGTGCCGGGCTCCAGCCGCGCTGGAAGGATCCAGGATTGTATTCCGTTCCGCGCCATGTGCGTACGGTGTCCCTTACCCGTTGATGTAGTGCAGATTACCGTGTACGGCATCTGTTCCATGCCAGGCAAATGCCCTGGCGATGGCTTTCAGTACATTTTCGTCCTGGTAATAGTCATCCGCATTCAGAAAACCGATGACATCTCCTGTGGCCATGCCTATCCCCTTGTTCATGGCATCATAAATTCCCTTGTCCGGCTCGGATAGCCATTTCATGCGGCCGGAAAATTGATGACTGTATTTTTCAATCAATTCCACGGTTCCGTCCTTGCTGGCCCCGTCCACCACAATGCTTTCCACGTCCGGGTAGGTTTGCCGCAGAATGCTTTCCAGCGTGTCTTGCAGTGTTGCAATGCTGTTATAACAAACCGTAATGACTGAAATTTTCATTTTGGCGGGGGGGAGTGGAGGAAATTTATTGATGCTTTTCTGATGGCTCCTCATGATAAGCTGGGTATTTGCCCTGAGACCTTTGGTAGGCAAGTCTTTGGGGATCAAGGGATGGGCGGGTACGCTCAAGGAGGGGACAGGTTCTTTTCGGATACTTCTTAAAATGAGTTGCGTATTTTCTTTCAATCCGTAGGTCATCAAATCTCTGGGCTTCAGTACACGGGCCGGTGTACTCAGGGCATCCGGACGCTGCTGAATACCTTCTCTCGACAACCTTGAGGAAGGTGTAAAAAGGATATTCAGGTCGTACCGGAAGGTCAGGTGGCGTTGGTAGCTCAGGTCATAACATACCCGCTGACGGAAGGTGAGGTTGTTGCGCCTGCGAATCTGGGCCAGCCCCGTGATGCCCGGGCGCAGGGACATTCTTTTTTCCGGGTGGAAGGGGTAAAAATGGCCATTTGATCGGGAATCCAGGGCGTGGGCCGATAAAGCTCATGTCCCCCCAACAGAACGTTGATGAGTTCAGGCAGTTCGTCCAAGGAGGTGCTGCGCAGCAGGGAGCCCAAGACTGTTGTGCGTTCTTCATCCGGGAGCAGGTTCCCTTCTTTGTCCCTGGTGTCTTTCATGGTTTTGAATTTGATGATATGAAAGGGTTTGAGGCCGTGCCCGATGCGCTTTTTGCAGGAAGAAGGGAGATGTCCGCTGGACGATGGCCAGCAGAATAGCCAGAATGGCTAATACCGGAAACAGGCATATAAGGCCGAAGAGTGCACCCGTGAAATCCAGGGCGCGTTTTCCGTAGCGTCTGTAAAAATTATGATTACGATACAGCGGGTTGCTGAAGGGGATATTAGTTATAGGGGCTGACATGGGTGTAGTACGAGAGGTTGTTAATAGGGTAGGCGGAGTTAGTTTTTCAGAGGCATGCGTTTGGCCATGGCGATGTTGTGGCTGTCTGTCCCCCACCATTCGTAAAGTTGACGGGTGCGGAACGTTTGTGCCAGGGCTGCGGCGGATTTGCCGTAAAATCCTTTCAGGGAGCCGACATTGCCCTGATATTTGACGCCTTCCTGCCGGGCCAGTTGAGGAAATCTTCCTGTTGCAGGAGGCGGCCATAGCGTTCAGGGTGCGCCAGGACAGGGGTATAGCCTTTGTCCCGGACGGAGCTGATCATGTCCTTCCAGGCGCCAGGAAGGTAGTACTGGGGCAGTTCCACCAGCAGGTGGATTCCGTCGTAGGTCAGGGGAGTGTATCGGCGCAGCTGCTCATTGAACTGGTTGTCCAGCATGTATTCCGCCGCGAGCCGGAGCTGGATTTGTTCTTCCCTGGTGTCGGCAAGCAACTGGTCAAAACGGCGGCGCAGGAAATCGGGCGTATTGTCCGGGTAGCGCGCCATGATATGGGGGGTGCAGTAAGCTCCTTTGAGTCCCATGGCCTTGAGCCGGCGAATGATTCCCAGGCTTTCTTCAAGGCAGGCGGCTCCGTCGTCAACTCCCCATAGAATATGGGTGTGCATGTCCATGCCGTCCGGAAAAAGGCTGGATGTCGCATACCGGGGGGTGAAGAGGTTGCCGAACATGATTGCTGCCGAAAAGAGTAAAAAGCAGGGAAGAAGGCCTTGGGTTTATGTATGGCCTGCGTCTTATTAATCTTGTTTCCTGGTGGTTTGCCGTGGTTCTCCGGAGCCGTATCCGTATTGGTAACCGTATCCGTAGCCATAGTAGCTGTAACTGGAGGACTTGAAGTTGACGCCGTTGATGATGTACGCCATATTGGGCAGTTTCCCTGATCGGCCAGTTGCTGGATTTGGAGCAGATACCGTTTGTCGGTTTTTCCGCTGCGCACGGCGTACAGGGTAATATCGCTCAGGGATGCCAGAATGGCGGTGTCTGCCAGAATGCCGTAGGGCGGAGCGTCGATGATAACGGCGTCATATTGTTTTTTCAGGATGCCCAGGATTTGACCCAGCAGAGGATGACTGAGCAGGGTAACCGGATTGGGCACCATGGGGCCGGTGTAAAGGATATCCATTCCGCGGGAGTTTTCCCTTAGGGGGCGAATGATGCCGGTGGTGTCGGAGCTCTGTTGGAGCAGAATGGAAGTGAGTCCTTTGCGTCCGGAACCGCCGAGACGCCGGGTCAGGGAGGATTTGCGGAAATCTCCGTCAATAAGCAGTACTTTTTGCCGGCATAGGCGAAAGCTGCGGCCAGATTGGCGGAGGTGAAGGTTTTCCTTCTCCGGGGAGGGTAGAGGTAACCAGAATGACGTGTCCTCCCTGTTCCGGTCTGGGGAGCATGGAATCTACGTTATTGCGCAGGATGTGGAAGCATTCCGCGATGACGGAATGTTCGTCCTGAATGAAAAGACCGGTATTTCTACTTTCTTTTTTGTTCATCTGGGGCAGTTCGGCAATGACAGGCTGCCTGTTTGTGGACGGGAGATCGTGTTTATTGTTAACCTTGTTGTTCAACATGGCCGCTCCCATGAAGGCAAATATGCTGAACAGGGCACCTCCCGCCGTTCCTCCCGCGATGTATTGAATGGTTTTGGGGAAATGGGAAAGTTGGGCCCATGGGCGGTTTCCAGAACCCGGGCGCTGGATTCCGTTACCGCCATAGCCAGGGCGTTTTCCTGTTCCTTGCTTAAGAGCATCAGGTAAAGTTCCTCCTTAACCTTGTGTTCGCGGACCAGGGGAATGATTTCCTGTTCCCTGCTTGCTGTCTCCGTGAGTCGTTCAGTAAGGGAATCCCGTTTGCTGATGAGCTGGTTGAGCTTGAGATTCAAATTGCTACGGTAGTTGGAAAGAGCTTTGTTGGCGGCCGCCCTGGTGGAATTCATCCTGTCGCGCAAGCTCACTGTAATTGGGTTCTGGGAACCGGCGCTTCCTGCAATTTTCTGATATTCCAGATAGGCTTCGTTATAGTGTTCTATCTGCCGGGCAATACCGGAATCGGGAAGTCCGGTTTCCACGGAAATCAGGCCCTGTTTGCGTTCGGTTTCCTTAAGATTGTCTGCCAGGATGGCTGCCAGTTTGATTTGTGTTTCGAGATCGAAAATTTCTTTTTCCAGCGCCTGGGACGTGCTGAAGTCCGCGCTCATGGTGGTATCCGTATCCTTGACAATGTCGCTTTTCGTCTTGAATTCGGTGATCTTTTTGTCCACGTCACTCAGGGCGGCTCCGAGTTCTTTCAGGCGGCTCTGGATGAAGTTTTCCGTTTTAAGGGCCGCCTTGTTTCGTTCATCCTTGGAAATTTGGTTGTAAACCTGGATGAGGTGGTTAAGGACGTCTTCCGCTTTCTGGGGATTACTGGCCGTCAGGGACATTTCCAGAAGGCTGGATTCTTTGGCGTCCGGACGGGTGACTGTCAGTCCGTGGAGCAGGTTGTTAGCAGTTTCAAGCACGGGCTTGTGCCGGACAATGACAGTTTTTTCATTCCACGCATCGGTCATCAGGGATGTTGGATGGATGGAAATGACGGCAAAGGGAAGTGTAAGAGGTTTTCCGTAAAACCCTTCCAGCTGGACTGATTCCCCTGGTTATTGGAATGGCTAAGCATGAACCTCTTTTCATCTAGAGGCGTGATCTGCAGGGTACAGGCTCGTTGCTTATCGATCCGTTCAAAATGGACCAGCAGGGGGCTGGTTTTGTAGAGGTCGATTTCCTGAAATCTTTTTTTTTTTTGCCAATAGGAAGTGTTGAGATTGAGGTCTTCCACCACTTTTTTCATTAATGCGGTGGATTTGAGGATGAAGCTTTCGTTGGCCAGGTTGGCTGCGCCGGAATCGATGCCCAGCTCTGCCATAATGCGTTCCGAAGATGCGTCACTGCTCGTTTTGGCATCGCGCATCAGGACGCTGGCCGTCTTCTGGTAAATGTAATTCTGTCGGCCGGCTAGGTAGTAAGCCGCCGTACCTCCGGCGAGGGCTGCCAGAATGATGATAAACCAGTAGCGGCGCAGGACGAGCAGCACCGTGTCCAAGGAAGTTGTTTCTTCTGTGTTTTCCGTAACAGGCGGAGTGGGAGCGGTATTATTTGCCATGGAGGAAAGAGGGTGGAATGTTGTTTGGAAATACTGGACCCCTGGGGAAGCGGTCCGATGCAATCGGACCGTCCCTATATTTCCGTTCACAGGTATGATTAAGCCGGATGAGAAAGAGGCGGAATGTCCGTTACAGGCACAGGGCGATCACGGCCAGAGTGACACCAAGCCCGGAGAGGCCCCAGCCGTACCATTGAGCAGCGTCGCTGCGCGTGTTGACCTTTGCGGTCTGAGGGTGTCACGTAAATGATGTCGTTTTGCTGGATGTAATAATAAGGAGAAGTGAACAAATCATTGCTGCGCAGGTCGATACTGGCGATTTGGCGGGTTCCGTTGGTTTCCCGGATTAGCGTGACGTGCCGGTTGCCGTCAATATTAAGGTCTCCGGCCCGGCTGATGGCCTCAAGAATGGTTACGCGCTGTCCTTCAATAGTGTAGGTTCCGGGAGCATTGACTTCGCCCAGAACGGAGAATTTGAAGTTCATGATCTGAACATTGACGGAGGCATCCCGGATGTAGTCATTGTTCTTGAGAGTAGCGGCAATGTCGGAGGCCAGCTGGGAGCAGGTTTTGCCCGCAGCCTTCATTTTGCCGATGACGGGCAGGACGATGCAGCCCTGGGCATCCACCAAATATCCTTTGGGTTTGTTACTGGAGGTGCCGCTGGAGGAACCGATTTCAGACATGGCAAAGGGGGCGGTGAGCTCCGGCTGCTTGCTGCTGACTGCGATATAGAGTTGGTCATCCTTCTGGATGGTTGTCTGGTAGTTTGCCTTGATGGTTTCCCTGGAGTTTCCGGAAACATCCTGGATATAGAGGACTTCCTTGGGGCTGACGCAGGAGGGCAGGAGAGCGGCTCCGGCCATGGCCAGGAGCACAGAATGACTTTATTGATGAGGTTGTTTGTATTCATTTGGTGAGGGAGGAGGAAACGTTGCTTTTGGGAGGAAAGATGGCGATAAAAACAGGGAAAGAGGCCATTCCGGCTCAAAGGATTTTCTTCCTTGGCCCGGAAGCACCACGGGAATGGCGTGATGCCCTCCATGCTTTTAATCTTCCGGAAGTTTGAAAGAAAAAGGCCGCTATATGTTCAGTCATCATTTTAAATTTGATGATTTTGATTTTTTTTGTTTGAAACAAGCAAGGGTTTGAAAAGGGGATATATTTCCCCTCACATGGAAAAAATCGGAAAATAATCATCAATAATGAAAAGATACTGGCAGAAGCAGTACCGCCGGGTAAAATGCCGGGGAGTGGCCGCTGACTTGCCTGCACATGAAAGTCGTGACTGGTTAACGGATTGTAATTTCAATGCCATGAGGAAGAGCATTCTCAATTAGCGGATTAACTATCCGCTGGAAAAAACCATGTTTTAAAACAATGTCCTCGCACAATGATGGGTAAATGTCATAATTGATTGAAAATCAAATTATATTTATTATATATCATGAAATTAAATAAAGCTCGGCCAAAAAACATTCACAGATATTCTCTATGATTTGCCAATCTGTTTTTTCCGCCTGTGAATCTGCGAGGACTTTTTTAAAAAAAAAATAGTTTGACAGCGGATAGTTAATCCGCCCGCAAAAAAAAGAGTCCGAATTTTTCATCCGGTTTCTCACAGGTCATTACATTGACCAACAACGATTTATACTTATTCAGCATACTGTTCGTTAAGAGCTTCCACGATTCCCCTGGAAGCTTCCGGAATGTTGATACCCGGGCCGAAGATAGCCACAACTCCGTTTTCCTTCAGGAAGTCATAGTCCCGGACGGGAATAACACCGCCACAGAAAACCAAGATGTCCAGAACGTCTCTTTTTGGTTTCGTTCCAGTTTTTATGGGATACGGGCATGCCCGTATCCCGGAGTTCGCTTTCCAGGTCTGCAGGAATGGAACAGCCGCGTGTGGAAACGAGAATACGATCCGCCATCTGATCCACAAAGACACCGGGGATTCCATCCCCTGCCCCGTCCATGACCCGGAACATATCCGTATCCGGCGGAATCAATTCCCTGTTGCGTTCCACGCAATGATGATAATTTCTCTCCACGGCGGAGCAAAGAGTAACGGATGAAGAACGTTCCCGCAATGTCAAAGAAGCAGGAGCCTTATTTCCTCCGGAGCAAGAGTTCCGCCAGGAAAAACGGTCACCCGGACGGCCCAGTTTTCTCAAATCGGATGATTACAAAAATTGCCTGCAAGGCAGAACCTTGCAGGCAACAACATTTTTAACTGCCGGAAAAGAGATTCTCAAGCTCTTCGGCGGCGAGCCATCAGGGCCACCAGCCCCAGCAGGCTCAGGGACGCCGTGGCCGGTTCCGGAACGCTGGCTGTTTCTCCGGAAATAGCCAGAGCATTGAACGTAGGCGTGTGGGCGGAACCCGGGTATTCACCGTCAGAATAATTTCGCCATCTTCATTGGCAATAACGTCACTAATGGTGTACCCCGTGGGAGTCCGGGCCTGAATTGTCTGAGAGTTCGCACCTATGGAAGGATCCGCGCTGCCCGTAGGTATTGGAAGTCACCAGAATTCCAGGCACCGCCCCCTCAAACGGACACCCTGTAACAATGGCAATCTGGTAGGAAGCACCAGCCACCAGACCGGAAATAGTCAGGAAAGAGAAGATCCTTTGGGGCCGGAGATAAAGGTCTGCCAAGAGTTTCCGAAAGAAATCTGGTTTTCCATGAAAGAATCAATCCCTGTGTATCAAAAGAAGTTCCGGAGGAAACCCAGTCCCCAGAAGCGGCGGAAGAAGCAGAACCCAGATTCGCGGAAGAGGATGCCGTAGCCAGGGTTGCAACAAATCCTGAACCGGAATCGGTTACAGAAACAGTCTTGGCAGGAGTTTCCGGAAGCAGAGAACTGTTAAAATCAAATAATACAGTAGCAGCACTCGCGGAAAGCGCGGATACCACAGCCAACATGGAAATAGAGGCGATTCTTCTCATAAATAGCAGGTAAACAGCAACTGATTTCAGTAAGTAACGGATTTGAAATTCGCTGGATGTTTCATAACTCATGAAAAAATGTCGAACGGCACATTTTTTTAATAGATATTTAGGCTAATAATAAATAATCAAATGGATATGAAAAATAATCATTGAAATTGATTCGGTTTTATTGATTTGCGGTGCAGGGGCGGTCTTTTCTCAGGTAAAGGGAATTCCTGGCGATACTCTTCCAGAGTGGCAAAGTGTTTAAAACCGTATTTCCGGTCCGTAAGCCGGCAATTCCTGTTTTGAGGGAAGCGGATTCGGGCAATTCTTTTTCCCTGTTTAGCCTTGAGTTTGGGGCGAAGAATTGCTAGAATAGAAACAGGTATGGCATTGGATATGCAGGAACGTCATGCATTTGAGCATGAAGAGGGGCGTTCCCCTGTTTGGATTGGAATGGCATGGGGTGCCGTGTCTTTGTTGGGGGGTGGCTCTTCTGGCTGCTATGCTGACATTTGATGTGCGGGAAATAGGCTGGAGTTATTTAAATGGCTCCGGGCTGGTTATACCGGGTACCTCCAATGTGCTGGGAACGGCGGGATTATATGGTGCAGGAATTTTTTATTGGATGCTGGGAGGCATGGCCTGGATGCTGGTTATCCTGTTGGAGTGGTGGGGGCTTTACCGCCTGCTCCACCATGGAAGGCTGCCCCGAAGCGTGGTTTACGGCGGTTTGTTCCTGTTGTTGTTCGGATGCCTGTTTCTGACGGCCGGGCATGTGCCGGGGAATGAATGGGTGGCGCGCCACCAGATTCAGGGCGCCGGGGGCTGGCGGGCCATTTGCTGGGAACTGGTCTGTTTCTTCCGTTGGCCGGGAGATCCGCTGTGCTGGCGTTTTCCGGGCTGGGCTATTTGCTGGCCTTGGTTTATGCCGCCGGGATGCGTCCCCGGCCGTTTTGCCGGGCCATGCTGCGGGAATGGCGTGCCTGGCGTATGAACAGGAAGGAAAAAACTGGCGCGACAGACCGCTCTGCTTGCCAGGAAGCTGCCCGCGTGAGGGCCAGCATGGAAGATGCCGCTTTGTCCGCTCCCAGGCCGGTTAGAAAGGGCCGGGCTTCCGTTCCCCGTCTGCAGCGCACCGGGGACGATCTGGAAAGTTTGTATCATGAAGCAGCGGCGGTTGCTCCGTCCAAGCCGGAGGATTCTGTTCCGCCTCCCAGCGCCCCGCGAACCCAGGGCCGCCTTCCCTGGCTCCGCGCCCCAGGATTACCGTTGCGGAACCGGCGGAAATGAAGCCCGCGCCCAAAGAGCAGCCTTTTTTCCAAATTGTCCACCTCCCACGGAGGAATTCCGCGAGTATGAGCTGCCTCCCATTGAACTGCTGCATTATGAAGAAAAGCCGGAAGGCCCTACGGCAGAGGACAAGGAAGAAATGCTGGAAATACAGCAGAAGATTATTGATACTCTGACGACATTCCGCGTGGACGTGACGCCTGGGGATATTACCCGAGGCCCGACCATCACCCGTTATGAAGTGTATCCCGCGCGCGGCGTGCGCGTAAATACTTTTTGACCAGTATGCGAAGGATATTGCGCTGGCGACCAAGGCGGAAAGCGTGAACATCGTGGCCCCATTCCGGGCAAGGATACGGTAGGTATTGAAATCGTCAACCGGAAGAAGGTGGCCGTTCCCCTGCGGGAACTTTTGCAGGATCCCGCTTTTTGTTCCCCAAGAAAAAGATTCCGCTGGCGCTGGGGAAGGACGTGTATGGACGTACCGTGATCGGGGACTTGGCGTCCATGCCGCACCTGTTGGTGGCCGGCGCCACCGGATCCGGAAAATCCGTGTGCATTAACAGCATTATTTCCTCCATGCTCCTGAAATTCCGTCCGGATGAACTGAGGCTTATTCTGGTGGATCCGAAAGTGGTGGAAATGCAGCCTTATTCCAAGCTGCCGCATCTGATTGTTCCGGTGGTGACGGATCCCAAGAAAGTTCCCAATGCCCTGCGTTGGTGCGTGAATGAAATGGAGCACCGCTATCATTGCTTTGCCAAGGTGGGTGTGCGAAACTTTGAAGCTTTCAACAAGCGCCCGCCGGATGTTCCTGCGCAAGAGACGGAGGAACCGGAAGACGGGCAGGTGGATGAATCTTTGGCGGAATCCATTGCCAGAGACCTGGAATCCCAGGGGGAATGGCCTGTGGAAGAAGATGATGAACTGGATCTGGAGGACGACGGAGTTATTCCTGAACGCTTCCCCTACATCGTCATTATTATTGACGAACTTGCGGACCTGATGCAGACAGTAGGAGCGGACATAGAAACGAATATTGGACGTCTTACCCCAAAAAGGCCCGTGCCGCAGGCATCCACCTTATTGTGGCGACGCAGACGCCAAGAAGGCAGGTGGTGACGGGGACGATCAAGGCCAATATCCCGACGCGCATCGCTTTCCAGGTGGCGAGCGGTACGGATAGCCGTGTGATTCTGGACAGGCAGGGGGCGGAAAAACTGGTGGGCAAGGGAGACCTTCTGTATTTGCCGCCGGGTTCCGCCCAGGTGGAGCGGGCGCAGGGAGCCTTTATCTCTGACGATGAAGTGGAAGCCCTGGTGGCCCACTGTGCTTCCCAGGCCAAGCAGAAATTCCATGAAGAGGTTCAGAAGTCCCTGGACGAGCCTTCCCGCGGAGGTGCGGACAGTCCGCTGGATGACGCGGAAGAGGAATGCTATGCCAAGTGCCTGGAAGTGGCTGTTGTGGAACGTAAGGTAGCACCTCCCTGCTGCAGCGGCGTTTGAGCATTGATACGGCCGTGCAGCGCGCATGATGGATTTGCTGGAATCCCGCGGCATTATTGCCCCGGCGGATAATACCAACCGTCCACGCAAGGTGCTGGTGGAATGAAACGATGAAAAAACTCCCCATGAGACGAATTGTTTCCCTGCCTGTTCTGGCGGCGTTTGTGGTGCTGGGGGCCTCCTGTTCCCAGCAGGTGCAGCAGCCCGTTAAGAAAGCAGTCCCTCCCCCGTATATGTGGGCAAGGTGGGGCAGGTGTATCCTAATCATCATTATGTGCTGATTGCTCTGGCCGGGAATGTTTATGAACCGGGAACCGTGCTTATCTCCCAATCTCCGGGCCGGGAAGAAAATGCAGAGTCGCCAACCTGATTGTGACGGAGGAGCGAATGGGGCGTGCGCGCATTCCTGCGGATATCCGCAGCGGCGCTGTGGAGGCGGGGGACCTGGTGTTCCTGTATCGGAACCTGGCTGTTCCGGAAAGTACCGGAAAGATGGATGAGCAGAAGCCGGTCAGCCCTGAACCGGAAACGGATGAAGACAGCAAGGTTGTTGCTCCGCCGATTGCCCCGGACGGCGGCAGGACGGCGGACGGGCTGATGCCTCTGCCCGGGGAGCAGCCTGTTCCGGCCTCTGCGGATCAGGAGCGGATTTCCCGAGAGCGGGAGAAAATAATCCGGGAGTTGGAAAGCGTTCCGGACAGGCTGGAAGAACCGTGGAGCAGGACTTTCTCCGGAAAACCGGTGGAAAGATAACCGGATGCGGAGGTATCCGCAATGTTTCCCAGGGCGGGAAGGAGCTCCTGAAGATGAGGCCGGGTATTGGGAATTCAAATACCAGTTTCTTTTGAAACGGACGGATGACCTGTTCCAGTATTCCTGATAAACCCGATCCTCCTGTCCATCCAGATTCAACTGGTACATGCGGAAAGTGACCGGAATATTTTTAGGTTGCCACAGCTCTTCATAAGAATATTGGTAGCGCATGCCCAGCTGTTTCATGACGCCTCCGCTGCGGGGATTCCTGATATCGTGTGGCCGTGATGTAGGGCATGCCGTCTTTCTTCAACCGGGCGACAACAGCCCTGGCCGCCTCTGTGGCAAAGCCTCTGTTCCAGAACTCCTGAAGCAATCCGTAGCCGAGGTCATGGCTGTCGTCCGTGCCTGCGTGGATATACCCTGCCGGAAGGTTGCTGTTTTTCGGGCAGATGGCGTAATGATACCCGTAAGGCCGTTTGTACACTTCCTGGTACTTTTCTTTGAACAGGGACGCCGCTTCTTCCAGGGAGGTTAATGGAAACCACGGCAAATACGTGTTTACCTCTTCATTGCTGTAAATGTTGAACAGGGCCTCCAGATCATTTTCCGTGAATTTTTCTCAGTATTCATCTCTCGGTTTCCAATAAGCGGGTATTGGCGGAATTCATGGATGGAGCTTAAGGTTTTTTTCCGTTTAATTTTACTATTTACACAAGGGGTGTCAAATGATCCGGTTCATGCTTAGGCCTGATGTTGCGGTACGGGTTCCTGCCTGTTTCCCGGGATGCCGTTTTGCTGCCGGCGCGTATGGGGGGACAGCAGAAGCGTGCATGGCAACAGTTTTCCCAAATGGGGAAACTGCCGTATGTTTTTCCGGATATGTCTATTTTTAGATTCATTCAATATTTGCTTGTTTTTTCACGGCGTCTTATTAGGATGCTTTCGCTTACGCAACCAGATGACTAATTTATGAAATCCATCAAAGGAACAGAAACAGAAAAGAATCTTCTCAAGGCTTTTGCCGGGGAGTCAGAAGCGCGCAACCGCTACACCTACTTTGCCGGCGTAGCCAAGAAGGCCGGTTACGAACAGATTGCCGCTATCTTTCTGGAAACGGCCGACAATGAGAAGGAACATGCCAAGGTATTTTTCAAACTGCTGAAAGACGCTTGCGTTGAAGTAACGCACGCCGTCTGCACGGCTCCCCTGGAATCTACGGAGGATTGTCTGCTGGCCGCAGCCGCCGGCGAGCATGACGAATGGTCCGACATGTATCCTGCGTTTGCCGAAGTAGCGGACAGGGAAGGATTCCCCGCCATTGCGGAAACTTTCCGCAAGATTGCCTCCGTGGAGCAGCACCATGAAGCCCGCTACCTCAAGCTGGCTGAAAATGTGCGCGAAGGCAGGGTTTTTGCCAAGGAGAAGGAAATCCAGTGGAGGTGCCGCAACTGCGGTTATGTACATACCGGTTCCACTGCCCCCAAGGTATGTCCGGCCTGTGCACATCCCCAGGCATTCTTTGAAGAACTGGCGGACAACTTTTAATAACCTTTTCCCCAGGAATATGATTGGGGCCGGTTTCACGAGCTGATCGTGCAATCGGCCCTCTTTTTAGACTACGGACGCCTTACGCTGATGGACAGGGAACGAACGGATGCGGTATGGAAAAATATGGACGCAGCCTCTGGAATTTTGCCGGAAGCTACGGCTTGGGCATTGCCCTGATGCTGATCCTTCTGGTGCTGACCTTTGCCGGGACGCTGCACCAGGTGCGGCTGTCTTCTGCCATGGGGGCGGAGGCTGCCATAGAGTCTTTTTTCGGGGCGGCTTATGTGCTGATACCGCTGGGCGGGGAGAACTCCCTGATTTCCCTGCCTTTGCCCGGCATGGGCATTACCTGTGTCCTGCTGTTCGCCAACCTGCTCATAGGCGGGGTATTCCGCATCCGGTGGACCTGGAGGCACGCGGGCGTGCTGGTGGCTCATGGGGAATTTTGCTGCTGCTGGCCGGTATCATGCTGGGCAACAAAATGACGGTGGCCGTGGAACAGGTGGAACTGCCCCAGGGGACCGGGTGCATGAATATTCCCTTCCGTTTGATTTGCGCCTGAACCGTTTTGTGCCGGAGTTTTATCCGGGGACTTCCAAGCCTAAATCCTATGAATCCCAGATAACCGTTTTCCCGGAATCCGGCGGTCAATATGACGCCGTTATCCGCATGAACGAGCCTCTGCGCCTTTCCGGCTGGACGCTGTACCAGATGAGCTGGGGCCAGGATTCCCTGCATCCGGGCAGGCTCATCTCCATTCTCCGCGCTTCCCATAATCCCCTGGAGCAAATGCCCAAATGGTCCTCCTACATCATCGCTATAGGATTGCTGTGGCATTTTGCCTGTGTTTTTGGCAGATACCTGCGCCGCAAACCCGGTCTGGCATCTGCCGGAACGGCGGCGACGGCTGAACCGCAGGCCGCTTCCGCCCCGGCGGGAAAAAACATTTGCGTCTGGCAGGCATTTGTCTGCTGGTAGCGGCAATCTTCGGCGTCGGCATGCTGGCAGCGCGTCCTGCCGCCCATCCTGTTCTGGTGAAAAATTATGTGCCCTGGTCTCCCGCTTTGGTGGAACGGGCCGGGGCCATGGCCGTCCAGGACGGCGGCCGCCTGAAGCCGGTTTCTACTTATGCGGGGTTCCATCTGCTCCGGACGCTGGGCAAAGAAGCTTTGTTGTTGATACGCCGGAAGGGAAAAGGAAGCTCTCCCGGTGGAATGGATGCTGGACTGCATGTTTCGTCCGGAACTGGCGGAACAATACCCTGTTTTCCTGGTCAATCGGGAAGAGGTGGTCAGGCGCCTGCATCTGCCGGATCAGAAAGACAAGCGTAAAAAAAAATACTCCTACGCGCAGCTTGCGGAACGCTGGGAGGAAATGACCCGTGCCGTCCGGGAAATCCGTTTGTTGGGAGAAACGAATCTGACGGAAGCCCAGAAGGAAATTTTGTCCCTTTCCCGCAACTTTGACGTAATGCGGGGATGGATGCTTGTCTCCCGGATCATGCTGGAAAACCCTGCCGCCATGGAACGGATGGAATTCCCCCGCTGGTTTCCTTCTGCCGGCCGCGATGGAGAACGCCTGTGGACGGCTGCCCCGGATAAAGCTGCCGGAGCCTTTTGGCAATGGCGTCCCTACTGGAACGCAAAGCTATCGGCATGGAAGGGGCGGAGGCTTCCGCACTGCGGATGAAGGCGGAAGGACTGCTGCTGGAAAAACTGGCGCAGCCCAATGAAGCCGCCTCCGCCGGGGAACGGCACAGCCTGGAAAGGAAATCTTCTACTACCGCCTGGATCCGCTTTATATTTCCCTGGCCGTTTTGTGGCGGCGTTCGTGTGCCTGCTGCTCTGTGCCTTTTCCGCCCTGCCGCCAACGCTCCCCTCTGGCGGCGTTTTCTTCGGCCCGGAGGTTTCGGCCTGGCGTGGCTGACAGGCGCGGGCGGAACCGGAGTACTGGCCGCGGCGCTGGTCATCCGCATGCTCATCACCATGAGGTCCCCGGTGGGCAACACGTATGAAACCATTGCCTTCATCGCCTGCATGGGAGTGCTCTGCGCTCTTGTGGTGGAACTTTTCAGTAAAAAGGGAATCGTACTGGCGGCGGGGCTTTTGCTTGGGGCTTTCTCCTGTCAGATGGGTATTCTGTATGAAGCCTCCCAGGCTGTGGACCATATGGATCCCCTGGTGGCCATCCTGCGCTCCAACTTCCTGCTTTCCACCCATGTCATTACCATTGTGCTGGGGTACGCGGCCGGGCTGCTGGCGGCGGTGCTCTCCCATATATACCTGCTGGCTTCCCCCTGCGCCTGATCAGTGGAAAAACGGAACAATCCCTGGACCGCATGGCTTACGGCATCTTGTGTTTTCCCTGGTGTTTACGCTGGTGGGGACGGTTTTTGGGGGATTTGGGGCAATGAATCCTGGGGGCGGTTCTGGGGCTGGGATCCCAAGGAAAACGGAGCATTGATGATTGTACTGTGGCAATTGACCGTATTGCATGTCCGGAAAGCCGGATGGCTGTCTTCCTGGCTGCTCCACTTCAGCAATGTAGTGGGTGGCGTTATCATTGCCTTTGCCTGGTGGGGCGTCAACATGCTTGGAGTAGGGCTGCATTCCTACGGTTTCACTTCCGGTCGGGATGCGTTAGACATGTTCTATTGGTTCGAAGCCGTATTGTGCGTTCTCTTCATTATCCTGCATTACCGCGTGCTCCGGCGCGTAGATGTCAGGTAGGGGAACAGGTTCCGGAAATAATACGGAAACATATTCCCGGAAAGGGACAGGAAATCCTTGTCTGCCTTCTTTCCATTTTCTGGAATTTGCGGTGTCCGGATTTTACAGTCATGGAGAACAGGGAAATGAGGACGCATTTTTTTCATTTTCTCCTTGCCGGGCCTGCTTTCCCGGTATATATTCCTTCCACCTCACGCACGGATAGCTCAGTGGTAGAGCGGCTGTCTTACACACAGTTGGTCGGGGGTTCGAATCCCTCTCCGTGTACCAAAGACTTTCTTTTTGAACAAAAAGCCCGCACGATAAAAGTGCGGGCTTTTCGTTGTTTTTTAGAGGGTTAATTCATGAATGATTTGTTAGGTGACAGGATATGACAGCATATGAATAGTTGCTTTTTAATGCTAGTTATGATGCTATACAGACATGGCGTTTTGAGATGCAGAAAGGGATCGCGGTTTTGGCATGCTTGTTTTTATGTGCCTACTGCTTCCGGAAAGTGGAAACTTGTTACTCATAGTACCAAGATTGAAGTTGCTCCGGCAGGAGCTATATCTGAGAAAGATGCTCAGAGGCTTTTAAGTAGTGGGATGGAGCAGGAAAAGGTGGAGGCGTTGAGGGAGGCCGGAATGTCCGCGACGGATGCTCGGAAGCTGGCGCAAAAAGGTGGCTGATACGTGGGAGGCTGCCGCAAAGAAGGGTTGGACTGTTTTTCATATACGAAGGGTGATTGGGGAGTTAGCTGTAGAGGTAACAGGTGAAGAAATATCTGCTCCTACAGTGCGTGCGTGGTTTGGTGATTTTATAGCTGGGTTGAATAGAAGGGGAAGTCTGTTGCAACTGTCCGGAATTATCGGAATGCTGCAAATAGGTTTTACGCTTTTTTTGGGAGACAGGATTGATTGGTCAATGGAGCGTATCACTCCTCGCATGATGAATGATTTTATGCTGGAACTGGCCGGGGTGTTTGCCGTCAAGACGGTGAAGAAAGAGTTTGGGATGGGTTGTGCTGTTTTTAATGCTGCTGTTAAGTTGGGGGTGATTGAGAGGAATCCTGGAATGGGTGTGGAGTTGCCAAAGGATAAAAAGACGGATTCTGGAAGCCCTGCTAGGCGCGGGTTTGCACTAGAGGAGTTGCGGAGAGTATTGGAGCGATGTGATGAGGAGTGGAGGAGTATGGTGTTATGTTCTCTTTATCTTGGCGGCCAGAGGGTGGGGGATGTGGCGATGCTGAGGTGGGATGCTGTGGATTGGAAAAGGGAGTGGTGAGATTTGTGGCCCAGAAAACAGGCCGGGAAATGGTGGTGCCGATGGTTCCGGCTTTGGCTGTAGTGTTGCGGAATAGGAAGGCTGTATGCGGAGAGGAGGCTGTGTTTGTTCATCCGTCGCGGGCTGAGATGTATGAGCGATCAGGGAGTAGCAGGCTATCTGCGGGTTTTCGGGATGCTGTTTGATGCCGGGTTGATTGATCGTGATCCACGGCTAGCAGGGAAAAGATACAAAAATTAACTCCGGCCAGAGACGGAAAAAGAAGGATGAAGAATGAGCTGTCTTTCCACTCCTTGCGTTATACAGTGGCGACGATGCTGCATGATGCCGGGGTGGTGCCTGCGATGGTTCAGGAGATTGTGGGGCACTCTTCTGCCGCTGTGCATGCGGGGGTATATTAAGTTCGGTGGCGAGGCGACGGAGCAGGCGTTGGAGAAGTTGCCGGAGTTGTAGTTTTCTTTATTCGCACGAAAAAGAGAAGATATTGTGCGGATATGTGTGCAATGCGTTATAAAGATGGGAGTTCAAATAGATTGAGTATATCCTTAGCATGTAAGAGTAGAAAAGGAGCAGAAAGATTAGTCGAGGAAGAGATTTTTAGAGAATAAGAGAGTAGATGATGCAATAGATTGTGTGATGTTGATGGCGGAAATTTGTGGAGAAATAGACAATGAAAATTACAAACTTAAAGGAAAAGATAAAAAGAATTATTGAGTATGGTAATTGGAAGCTATAATGAAGGAGAGTTGGTTCTTTCTGTTATGCTTTTGTTGGTAGGGTTGGCAGGTGTTGCGTTTGGTTTTGTTGGGTTGGGCGTTTGTTTGATTATGGTTGCTTGGCTTGCTTGTTTTTAGAGTGCCGCAGATTGATTAAAAAATGAATGAGGTTCAGGATAAACTGGATTTGGTGTCCAGAGATAAAATGGGTTCTTAGGTTCCAAAGGTCTCAGTGGGCAAGTGTGGAGAGAATTGCATAAAAGGAAGAAAAGACAACGGATTCTTGTTATTTTTCCTCGTGTATTAAATAGTTTTGATATAGTTAATGAGGTTGGAGCAGAAGAGCACCATGAATTGAGCTGTTTCTTTGGTAGGAGGTGTTTCTGATTGTCCACTGGCATGGCGTACAGTATCGCTGGTAAAGCCGTAGATTTTTTTCAATCCATCTGCAAGGGCTGGGTGTATCTTGTTCTCTCGGCGTAGTTGATCAATAGCATTTGCCAGCGTGCCTGATGTAGAGTTTGTTTTGTTTTACACATGGCTTCTACAGCTTCTATACTTTCCCGTATTGCAGTTTGAGTATAATTATCCTTATAAAAGAGCTTTTAAGGCCTTTTGCATTCTAGAGGAAACGTTGTCTTGGCTTTCTATAGCATTATTAATAGAAGTGATTTCAGTATCATCTAAAACATCTGTAATGAATCCGTTTACCATGCGGTGACAAACATGCTCTTCTTCAAAAAGTGTATTAAGAATATTTTGCCATATAATATTTGCATGATACTCTATTTCATTTGTTTCGAAATAGCTATATATTTCTTCACAAAAAAGAAAATACTTCGTCATAGGATAATTTTATGATTAAGTCATATATATATTCAAATCTATAATCTATTACTCTTAGAGGATGGATATTTAATGTAGTAAGAAAGATATGATTTTTTAAATGATTTATAATTGGGTTTTTCTTCGTAATTGTAAGAATCATTAAAAATTAAGTTTTTAAATCTTACTAAATAATCAGCTATTTTAACTTTTGTGCTCTCATTGAGTGAGTTTTTTTGAAGTAAATCTTCAATTTTAATTATTCCTTTACGAATAGAATATGATTTTTTTGTGAATCTCATATATTATTAATTAGAACAGTTATTTTTTATATGAATAATGGTTAAATTAATGGGCCAAATTGCTAGTTTTTCCTGTCTGAGCATCCAAAGTAGGTAATTCTTCCACATTCTTTACATTAGCTATGGTTAGTGCAATGTTTTCATGAGTTGATCTGATCCAAACATATTATCTTCCCATGGTCGTCCATCTATCTTGAATTTTTTTCCAATGATATGTTCCTTGCGATACGAAAAAATTACCAAATTGTTGCAAATGATTATTATCTCTAAGATGCGTTTTTGAAAATTAAATAAGCCATTTATTTACATACTCTGCTCCGTAACCACATCTGGCTCCTAATATTACCCCTCGCAGATATTGCATAGGGAATGATGTGAACGCCATACCATTTTTGAAATAATCTGCTTCAGCAATATCAATCATTATTCTGCACTCTTGCTCGTTTTCCCATGACTGATCCTTTGTAACTAGCTGTCGTACCATAGTTCCAAAGGTGTAAGGTGTAATATTTTGCTGAAAATAAGGGGCGCGTTCTGAAGCATACTTTACAGGAACGATTATATGTTTTATTTTAGAATTCTTAACAATATAGCAAGGAAGTTTTTCTTCAGAAGAACAGGGAATATAAGTTTTTTTCTGCTGGAAACCCAAAGGCTAAACATACACCTTTATGAGAGTCTGCATAATGACCCCACATAGCTGCTGAAGACATATGACGGGAAAAACAGAGTAACCCTGGGACTCTATCTTGTGCTGTGATGATATACTGTCTAGTGTCTCTATTTTCATCTTCACATTGTGCCATGAATTCAAAAAGGATCATTCGCTTCATGAGCCAATGTTAACTTCATATTCCAATTTTCTATTGTTTTTTCAAAGGCTTCATAGGGCATATATTTATAGAGAATAAGTTCTTCATCCAAGACTATTATCTTTTGCTGGTTGACTTTCGACCTTGAAGAAGAATGAGGATATTTTTTGTTTCTTCCGTTTGGGCATAACTAGAATTTCAATGATCTAAAATAATTGGATGGATTTTGCTATACTGAAGAAAAATTGCAATCTAACAAATAATTCTTGAAACAAAGGCATAAGTATGACAATGATTGATTTAGATTAAGGGATAAAGTTTTTCCCAAAAATCCAAATCAAATTCACACTCGAAAAAGTAATAACAGAGAATATTACGCAGAGCCTGATTTTCTCTTTGCGCTCGGATTAGTTCCGATGCGCAATATGCCGAGAGTTTCTCCGGTTGTGCGTTTCTGTGCGGCAGGGGGCGGAAGATTCCGTATGGGAGGGGAGGCCTTGTTTGGCTATCTCCTGCTCCTTCGTGCCCTGATTCTGAGCGGATGCTATGTTGTCAGAATAGGGGTTGGGTAGTGTGTTGTCCAGCTCTGCCGCGTCATCGACTACAGAGATGAGCCATTCTTTTAATCCCATGCCCTCAGCTTTAGCTGCCGCCTCATAAGCCCTATAGCGTTGCTCATCTATTGTGATTGAGAAAGTATCTGTGAGAATTTTTTTTTCTGCTTCAGAGGTTTTCCCTGCATCCATGAGATGATTTTTGCTCGGTGGATTGTAGGTATCGGGTAGAGCCACTTGTCCACTGATAGGATGTTTTGAGGCTAATCCCCAGTTCTTCACAGAATTGAGTCCGAGTTATTATCCCATTTGTTTTTAGCCATTTGGAAAGTTGTTTGTGATCAATTTCCATGAAGAGAGGGTAGTCGTATTTTTTCTCAGTGTCGAAACTTTTTTGCTCATAAGAGAAAAAACAGAGATATTTTTCTTGCTTGTGAGCAAAAAATAGAGCAATTATGGGCTTATGAAGAGCACAACTTTAGAACTTCCGAGGTTGAAGCCTGAAACAGCACAGTATCTCGCGATGAAGAGTATCGAAGAGCAGAAGAGTGTGTTTGATTTGCTGGTAGAGTTGGCTGATGGACGTGCCGAGTATGAGGTGGGTTCACCAGAGCCGCTTAAGAATCAAGATAGTGGACAAGTCAGACAGGGAGAAGTTAACGAGAAAAGACTGTAGCGTGATGGACTTGGTGGACGAAATTGACGGATTGGACGATCTGGAGCAGGCGATGCTGGAGGAGTTGATGTTGCTGGGATGGAATTACGCGCACAGTCCTCTTTATTAAAAAGATTTTTATCTCCCGGCTCCAAGGTGGAGGCCAAGAACAACAAACAACTGAATAATATGGATGTAGTTGAGCATACTGGCTGGCATGGGGTTACGCCCTATCCGGGAGGCCATTTTCCGGTGCATAAAAAGAGAGTAGCCTGCCTGCGGAGGGATGAGAGGGACTGGTGCCCCCTGATGCCTTCCGCAGGCATGGTGCGTCCGGTGAGGATGGGAGATTTGCCGTGGGGCGGCAGGCCCGGTATGCGGGTGTATGGAGTGCCTGGACGATCCGGACGGGGAAGGGCGTTGTTGTGGAGTATGGGGCTGTTGGTGTTAGCTGTTTTGCTGGGAGGTGCTTATGTCTGCGGATGATGATTTTAACAAGATATTGTTTGCGGATTCCGTCTTGGATTTGCTGGCCGCGAAAGTGGTGGAGCGTTTGGCCGCCACGGGTGGTGGGCAGGACAAGGCCGCCGGAGTGCAGGTGAAGGTGGAAAGCGGTCAGGATTGGGTGAGTGCGAAGGTGGCTCGTGCAGTGCTGGGGCGGAGTGATTCATGGCTGCGCCGGACAGCGCAACAGCATCCGCAGGTGAAAAAGGAGCCTGAAGCAAGCGCATCAGAAGGTGGGCCGTCCGCTGTACAGTTTGCGAAGGATTTACCAGATTTTAGAAGAATCTGAAACAACCAATAACCAAGACCATGAATAACAGTATCAAAGAGCGTCCTATCCTGTTCAGCGCAGATATGATTTGTGCACTGATTCGGGAATACCAAAATCCCGGCATGTGTAAAAACCAGACCCGCCGCACGCGTGGTTTGGAACGTTTTAATGCTCTTCCTGAGTTCCTAAAGGAAAGAGGCTGGGAGATTCAGGAATTTATAGAAGAAGAGCCCGGCTTATGGCTGGCTATCTCCAATGACGAAAGCGGGGAGTTTCGGATATTTTTAATCCGTGGGTGAAGTGTCCTTATGGAAAGGTAGGTGACCGCTTATGGGTAAGAGAGGCTTTTTGTTATAAAGCAGACGACTCCGACAAGATAATCTCTGATCAGTATTGGTATCGGGCATCATCCCCTGATGTACGGGTCATTGGTCATGATGGATATGGTCTATACCGGAAAGACGGAAGCGAACGGTCTCCATGGATTCAGTATACACATGCCCCGGAAAGCTTCCCGGATTCTGCTGGAAATCACGGAAGTCAAAATTGAACAGCTTCGAAATTACATCTTGGAGTGCGCAATTAGAAGGAATCGAATGTATCTGGCATGATGATTATACCAGTAATTGTTTGTGGAAAGATTACACGGGAAAATCCACAGGATTAATTTTTGCGAGGAATCCTATTTTTCTCTCTGGAAAAAATAAAAAGGTACTGACTCCATTGATCTGAATCAGTGGGTATGGGTCATTAAATTCAAGGTTTTAACTATTAATGGGTATGCGATGAATAGCGTTGAGTGTGTAAGCAGATTTGCGTGCAATGTGAGGCGGCTGGGGTTGCGTCTGAGCGGGGCGCAGGTGCTGGTAGCATTGGCAAAGGGGATAAGGCGTCACAAGGGTATTGTTACAGATACCGGGTTACACGGGAATACCGTGACTAATGTGCTGGCGGTGTTGATAGATCAGGGGCTTGTGAAATATGCGAGTGCGCTGAAGCCGAGAGTGTACTTGTTGACGGAACGGGGAGTACGGGAGGCGATGGATTTGATGGATATGAGGAGAGAGGAGGAGAGCAATGGGTAAGGCATCTTCTGTAGAGTTTGACATGGAGGAGGAGATTGCCTGTTTGCGCCGTGATGCTGATTGTTGCAGGGCGCGTGCGTGCTGGATTGAAAGGCAATCCCTGAAGAGAGAAGGAGAGTCGGCACCTCAGATTTTCCGGGATATGGCCGCCCGGTACGAATGGATAGCGGCCCGTCTGGAAGAATTACAAGAACTGAAAGGAGAAAGAAAACCATGAGTCCTGAACGAATAGCCAAAAAGAAAAAAAGCCGTCAAAAAGCAGAACCTGACTGTTGTAGAGAAAGTTGCCCTGAGAAATCCTATCCTCCGCAAGCGGAGAATTCTGGCCAGCCTATGGGCACGCTTGGAAAAAATTGAAAGAGGGTGCCGAAGTCTCTGGAAGAGGCCGTGGAAATATCCCGGCAGTCGGAGGTGGAGGAAGCGGTTGTCCCTGTTCACTAAATTGAAGGCAGTGGCAATCCCGAGTCATGCCCTGCTTGTGGATTGCTGGGGAAAAGAACTACTGTTGGGAGCAGGAACCCCGGAAAAAATGGAAGCCCTTATAGATGGCTCCGAAGCAATCCGGAATGCTGGATATAAACTGATCTGCCTGAGTAATCTGGCAGAAGAGAAACAGCAGGTGAACAAGATGAAATTTATTCAGGGAAGGAGGAACAGAACAATGACTGAGCGGGAAAAAGCTTTCGAGAAAGCAAGAAAGATTTGCGAACTTTTCCGACATGGCGTAGATGGAGAAAAGGAGTCTGCAAGAATAGCCTTTGAACGCATCTGCAAGCAATATGACTTTGCGGAAGATGACTTTGATGATGAAGTTATAGGCAGAATTTATAGTGCGCTACAAGAACCAGATGGAAATGGAGCTAATTATTCAAATTGCGTCCATGTGTCAGGGGAAACACGGAAGCTACAGTTACCGTCCGTATTCCAAGGAAGTAATAATGAAGCTGTCTCGGAAAGATTATAGCAATGCGATGATTCATGTGGATATGCTACTTCCTCATTTTCGGAGTGAGTTTGAACGCGGCATGAAACGGTTCCGGGAAAGAATCAAATTCTGGAGTAGTAATGATGCAATAGATTTCCACGCAGCGGTGCATTGCAGATTGATGCTCCGAAGTATGAAAGCAGAAATTGCGAAATATCGCAGGAATTTCACCCATGCCTTCATTATCGCCCATAATATTTATCCTCCAGAAAACGCTTCTTATGAGGAGGATGACGAAAATGATTCAGGCCAGAAGTTAATTGGAGAAAGCGACCATAAGAGAAGAGGAGGCCGAACTTCCAATTTTGACGCTTGGAGGCTGGCTGGTTTCATCGAAAAGATGGAAGTGAGGGACAGAGTTACCAATGGAGAGTTACCGGAATGAATACCGAGTATATGATATATCAGCTTAAACAGCATATGGAAGAACAAGGCGGGGAGAAGCATGAACAGGGGATGTATGATCCCTGCCGCCGCTACCGCAAAGGGACATCGTGCGCGCCCGGTTATACGGGCGCGGGTTCTTATGGGCTAAGGATGGTCAGATTTTCCGCGTGGCGGAAGATGAAAAAGACGGAGATCCTGCTGTGGTCATGGAGACATGCAGTGTTCATACGGGAAAGCCTGTCCACCTTTCCTACGCTGAAATCGAACTGGTCAAGCCCATCGAGGAGAACAGGCCGTTTGAACTGCACGTGGCAGACGCGGTATATAGGATGGTTAACGATCACAAGGTGATGGAGCGGCCTTTTGTAGAGGCTGCCGGACTTCTAATGGTTGGAATCTGGTTATCCAAATGAAGTTCATCTCTGGAGAAGGCTTCCAGAGCCGACTGGCAAGACCAATGAATAATTGGAATTCATACAGCCTGAACAAGAACGATATGGAAGTAATGTGGCGCGAGGCTGATGGAGAGGAGGCCGCGGAAATTGCAGAACTGGAAAGAAGCTTGAGGATTGACGATGCCGCGCAGGGAAATCAGAGACTGGTGTCAGGAGGTGGAGATGGATGAATTAAGCTCTACAGGGGAGCGCGTGTACGTTCGGCTGCGGATGGCGGCGGATAGTGCAGGGAGGTTCTACGGAGACGCAGAGTGGGTGCTGAGCAAGTGTTTTTCCTGCCGGGTGCAGTTGAGTGTGGAAGAGGTGGAGAAGGCCCTGTGCGAGCTGGAGGCTGCCGGGATGGTTGTGCGGTATGATGCGGAGGGAGGACGGTATCTGGCGATTACGGAGTGGGGCGTGAGGCAGAGGAGCGAGCCGAGGTTCCCGGCTCCTCCTGTGCGGGTTACGACGGGCGGAGAAGCATTGTCAGACGGTTGTCAGTCAACTGTCAGTCAATTGTCAGACAAGTGTCAGTCAGTTGTCGGACATATGTCAGACAGTTGTCAGACATCCCCCTCTCCCCTCTTTCCCCCCACCCCCTATCTTCCCCACACCCCCGCACCTATCCGCGTGGCCGCGCGCGTGCGGGGGAGGGACGTTTGGGCGGTGATTTGGAGGATTCCGGGGTGAATCATGGGAGGCTGCGCCTCCGCAAGTGCCTGATTCTGACGAATCAGGAGATGTTTCAGATGGACGCGGCGGTGTGGTAGACGATTTGTTAAATAGTGTTAATGTTTTCAGAGCTAGTGAGTTGCCGTTCAAGGATGATGGAGCCGGGGAGTGTCAAGAAGGCCGAAGCGGGGTGCAGGGGTGTATGCCTTTGACGTGCCGGAGAGCGTGGAGGAGGTATTGGCCGAGATGCGTAACTGTCTGCATTACACGGGCAGGAGGATGAACGTGTGAAGGATTTGGCAGAGAAGTTTTTCCGGCATTATGAGGACGGGCGGACGGCTGGAGGTGGTCTGTTGAAGAACTGGCGGTATAAGGCTCAGGTGTGGTTGCAGGAGAACGCGCGGAAGTGGCAGAAGGAGCGGATGCGGGAGGATCAGAAGGGCCGTGGCCGGGCCGCAGGTCAGGGAGTGAGAGAGGATATTGTGATTGATGCAGAAGGGTTTTAGTGATGAATGATGATTTAGATGATTTGATGTCCCGTATTGCTCTGCATGTGAGTGACGAGGCGGCAGAGGATGAGCCTACCATGTTTGATGATGCCGACGTGTTGTTTTCACGTAAGCTGAAACGGCTGAAGATGTGGGGGTGGCCGGAACAGTATTGCAAGCTGATGCTGCCGTTTGCATCCGTGGAGGATGTGGATGCGGAACGCAAGGCCGGGATGCTGAGGGCTTGGCTGCTTGGGATGACCGGGAAGGGATGCTGGCCGTGGTGCTGGGCCTGAGAGGTACGGGCAAGACTTTATCCGCCTGCAAGCTGGCGAGAGATTGCGGGTATGAGAGGGCCTGGTATTTCAGCGGGGACGGCTTGTACCGGGAACGGCTGGCGAAGATTGGGCTGGGAGGAAAATTTGAGGCGTGATTTTGCCGTGCAGATAGGGCATCGGCGCAAGAGTCTGCTGGTGCTGGATGAGTTTCAGCGAGGCATCGGGTACAAGGGGAGGGACGGGATTTGAGTCTGGATTATTTCGAGGAGGTGGTGAATGCACGATATAACGCGGAAGAAGATACCGTTATCGTTGCAAATTGGACGCAGGAGGATTTCAACATGTTCATGCCGGATAGCGTGAAGGACCGCGTGATGCAGCGTAAGCGCGAGAATCGCGGCGGGGTAAGGTGGTGTGATTGGAGGAGCTTCCGGCGTGCATGACAGATTTCCCGGAACAGGTGTTCGGAAAAACAAACACATAAAAACATAATAATATAAGTACATTATGGTTAAGAAGACAGTAAAAAGAGCAAGGCGGAGAAGATTGAAGCAATGAAGGAAGCACAGGAAGCTGGCGTGTGCATGGATGGCGATGGCAAGTGCTGTGTGCCTGAGTGCGCGGATGCTGTTGGTGCTACTGCTGCCGAGGAGGGTGGTGCGTGTGAAGTTGGCATGGCACAGAGGCGCATTCCCGGGCGTTTGCGATAACGAAGGGGAAGAAGTTCCACGCTGACCGCCTGAAGCTGTTGGTGGAGGTATGCGAGAAGTGGTGCCTGTTTGGCGATGCGTGGAAGACGAAGTTTGCCCGCGATGCACATGCTCTGATTGATTTGGGCTTGCTGGAGTATGTAAAGTCTGATAACGGGTATATGCAGGTTCGGCCTACGGAGGAAGGGGTGGAAAGGTATAAGACGATTGTGGCGGGCGTGTTTGGCGATGAGGTCATCGTGGCCTGAGCGGAGGCGGTTTGTTGATGCGAGAGGAACGGAGGAGTACGCGGCTATGGGGGAGGGCCGCTCGTTCCGTTGCTTGGGGACGATTTTCACAGGAGCGGGGATTGAAATTTATGGATAGGAGGTTTTATGGAAGAAGTTAAGTGAAAAGGACGATGAGTTTTGCAAGATGATCGTGTGGGAGAATTTTTTCTCCGAAGGCGGCTTATGCTGTCGTATGGAATCCCGGTGATGATGCGAGTGCAAGCGTGGGAGCGAGACGGAAGATGAAGAGCCGCACATACAGGAGGAGTTAAGGAGGTTTAGAGCGGAATTGGATGAGGCTGATGCGACGAGCGCAAAGGAGAAGAGGCGGTATCTGGCGAAGCTGGTGCGAGGGGAGATTGGAGTGGATTTGGGGCTGTTTGAGTCTGCGCCTACCGTGCAGGAAGTGATGACTGCGATTAAGATTGATAATGAGATGGCCGGGCATAATGCACCGTCTGAGGTGAATGTGGGTGGTCCGTCTTTGGTTGATGCTATTTTTCGGGTTATTGGGGGATCAGGGTCTGAAGGTGGGCGGGAGCAGTGAGAAGGTGACCGATGATGAGTAAAGAGCCTCCGTTTTTCCTCAGCGGCATGAATGATGCTGTGCTGAGTAAGTTTGCGGGAGTGCTGGGGGACAGGGAGTGGAGGCTGAATCATTTGTATTGGGTGGAGAGCAAGATGGTGAAGGGAGGGGATAAGGTGGTGCGGTTTCGGCTGAACAGAGTTCAGAACAAGTTGCACCGTGGGTTGCATCATCGCAATGCAATTTTGAAGAGCCGCCAGATGGGGATCAGCACTTATCTTGCCATGCTGGCTCTGGATTGCATGTTGTTCGTTGGCGGGTTTCATGCCGGGATTGTAGATAAATCACTTCCGGATGCGGAACAGAAGCTAGGCAAAATCAGGTTTGCATGGGACAAGCTGGATTATGTACCTCCGCATGCAACCGAGGAGGATTTGTGGCTGGCAAGGCTGGGCCGGATGATTAAGGAGCGGACTGGCAAAAAAGGTTGCGGAACAAGGGGCTGATACCCGTGTATGCTAATGAGCGGGAGCTGAAGTTTGCCAATGGGAGCGATATTTATTCAGGGGCGAGTTTGCGAGGAGGCACACTGGATATGCTGTGGCTGACGGAGTTTGGGTCTACGGCTTGTCATCATCCTTCCAAGGCGGCAGAGATTTTGTCCGGGGCGTTTAACACGGTGCCGAGCGATGGTTTTTATTTAATGAATCTACGCATGAAGGGGGCCGGACTGGATTGAATTACGATATTATGAAGGAGCGTTGGATTTGATGGGTAAGAGGTTGTCAGAGGTGCAGTGGAAGTTTTTTTTTTCCGTGGTTTGAAGATTCAGGGTACGTTCTTACTGGCGAGGGGTATGATGTATTGGATGAGGATAGAGCCTATTTTGCCGAGCTGGAAGAAAGGTATCAGGCTGACGCAAGGGCAAAAGGTGTGGTACTCCCATATGAAGCAGACTCAGGGCGATCTGATGAAGCAGGAGTATCCGAGTACGCCGGAGGAGGCGTTGTGGCCGCATGTGACGGGTGCCATTTACGGGACGGCGATGCACAAGTTGAGGGCACAGGGGCGTGTGGGAGTGAAGTTTCCGGTGGAGCCGGGTTATCCTCTTGTGTCGGCGTGGGATTTGGGGATTAACGATGCGACGGCTATTTGGGCGGCTCAGGTAGTAGGCTATGAGCTGAGATGGCGGAAGTTTTATCAGAGCAGCGGTAAGGAGTTGGCGGAGTATGCCGAGGTGATCCGCGCCTGGGAGCGGGATTGGGAGTGAGTTTTTCCTATCATTTGCTGCCGCATGACGGTACGAGGAGGAGCTGGGGAGGTGATCCTTTAACGATTTTGCGGAAGACGGGGATTGGGGAAGTTTATCAGAGTGCCAAGGATTCCGAATGTATGGATGGGTATTGACAGCGTGCGCAAGGTGCTGAAGAGTTCCGTGTTCCATGAGGATTGCCTGATTGAATGTGTGGGAGAAGGCGATGTGAAGTTGTTGAGCAGGGTGGATTGTGTATGTACATACCGTAAGAAGACTGTACTGGAAAACGGAGTAAGCCGGGATGTGCCGGAGCATAATGAGGCAAGCCACGGGGCGGATGCTGCAAGGACGCTGGGAGAGGGACTTTCCCGCGGATTGGTGCCGCTGGCGAAGGGGTTTGTGGAACAGGGAGAGTGCGTGGTGGAGGAGTGGATGGAGGATGATGAAGGGAAAAGTGTGCGGCGGAGACGCGGAGGGCTTGCAAGGATGGATTGATATGAACGTATTGGAATGGATGCGCGATGATGTGGCTGTATGGTATTTTTGAGGCATGGGTTTTAAGAAGAAAAGCATTGAACCTCCTCCTGTGCAGGCTCCGAAGGTGGAGACGGTGAGTGCCGGAGAGAGCGAACATTCCGCAAAACGGAGTTTGCTGGAAGAGGAACGCAGACGTCGCGGCAGGGCTTCCACGTTGCTTGCGAGTGAGGCGGAGAGATTGAATGGCGGCAACGGCGGCGGGAAGAGGCCGACGCTGGGGTGACGGGCATGGATGAGGTTGCCGATGATTTACTGAAGCTGTATAACGGGCTGAAGACGGAGAGGGATGGTTTTGGCGGGACGTGGCGGTTTGCGCGGTGGTTTTTGATTCCACACAAAGTGGACGATTTTTTTCCGCCCGTCCGAGCGATTTTGTGGGGAGGGTGCGGAATGGTACTGCGAAGCTGGCATGCGAACGGCTGGCCGGCTCTAATTTGAGTTATGTGATGCCGAGCCATGAACAGTGGTTCCGGTGGGGTGCCGTCCCGGGGATGTGGAGGATGAGGACCGTGACGAGGCTGATGCTTGGTATGCGGCGTGTACGGATATTGCTTTGGCAGAGTTGACGCGCAGTAATTTTTATACGGAGGTTTACGAGTGTTGCAGCGATAGGGCCGGATTAGGGACGGGGCGTTATACGGCGGTCCGGGGAAGGACAGGCGGTTGTTGTTTAAGTCCATTCAGCCTGAGCATTGCTGCGGGGTGCGGGATGAAGATGGCCGGGTGGTGGTGTTTATCAGGGGAAATGTTGCTGTCTGCTTACGATGTGGCCGATTTGTTTGGCGCAGGTTCTTTGAAAGGGAAGGTTAAGGGGCGTATGAGGAGGGAGGAGCGAAGATGTACGAGAAGAAGTGGGTGGTGCTGCATGTGGTGAGACGTGCGAAGAAGCCGGAGATGGGAAGAGGCTGGGAGAGCGTGTATGTGGACGTGACCGAGAAGGGGTGTTGAAGAGGGTGATGGAGTGGGAGATGCCTTTTATGGCGACTCGGTTTTTGAAGAATGGGGAGAGTTTTTTCGGTTTTCCTGCCTGGTTGAGCGTAGATGGGGAGATTGAGGAGCTGGAGCAGATTGAGAAGGATTTGGCGAAGGCGCGGCGCGTGGCGGTTGATCCGCGTATTTTGGAGATTGCCTCCCAAGTGGGAGAGGTTGATTTGCGGGCCGGAGGGAGGACGGTGATTGATCCGACCGTGCTTGACGCAACGGGAGGAAATATGTTTCCGAGGGAATGGGCGGGAGTGGGAGATGTGGGTTTGTCCTACAAGCAGCTTGGAGATAAGGAGCGGCGTGTGAAGGATGCGTTTTTTTCTTCTCTGCTTGATTTGTTTGATTCCTATGACGGCAAGAACGGATACCCGACTGCGACGGAGGTGATGGCAAGGCAGAATCAGTATTTGATGCAGTTTTTCCCGTCTTTTGTGCTTTTTGCGGATGATATTCAGCCGATGCTGGACAGGATTTTCATGGTGCTTTACCGTGCCGGAGCATTTCCTCCGGTGCCGGATTGCGTCCTGAAGCCCGTGATGAATGGGGATGTTAAGGTGGGGTTGCCTTGAATAATCCGGGTGTGACGTTTCATAATAGGGTTGCGCTGGTGCTGCAACGGGTGGGGAGTGATGCCATGATGTCTGCACTCCGAGAGTTTGCGGAATTACAGGAGGTGCTGCCGGGAGCAATGGATCATTTCGACAAGGATTTTGTCGTGCGTTCCAGGGCGCGTGCACTGGGAGTGCCGGAGAGGGATTGCTGTCTGAGACCGATGTGGAGGATGCGAGGAGAGCGGAGATGGCTGCGCTTGAAGAACAACAGAGCATGATGGAAGAGCAACAGGGAGCTGCAACGGAGAAGGATTTGGCGGCGGCGCGGAAGTTGCAAGCGGAGGCAGAGCGTGCGGGAGGTAAGTAAAAGATAGAGTGTTTTTATGTTATGAAAGATAGTTTAGATGTACAGATGCGGGCAATGGAGGAGGCTGCAAAGCTGGCGAAGCGGCGCAGGCAGGCTTTAAAGAGGTTCCAGAGGAGCGATGAGGGAGGTGTGATTTTGGAGTGGTTGCGGGAGAGGTTTGGGGTGGATTTGTGTTGTTTCCAGTTTCAGAATATGGAGGAGAAGCGCGGGTATGATCCTTTGGATGCGATGAGGAGAGATGCATACCGAGAAGTGTATTTGTTTCTTAGCCGTGCGCAGGAGGATGAGGACAGAGAGGAGGGCGAGGAGCTGTGAAGAAACAGTACAGGAAGGAATTGGCAAGAGTGCGGGGAAGGGCTGGGGCGGCCTTCCGTAGCGAAGGTGGTATGCCATGGTATCGGAAACGGTATTTCCGAAGAGGTGGTGAATGGAGGAGAGCAAAACGAAGAAAGAAGAATTGATATGACTACTAATAATCAATGCAATCATGCCGGGCTATCGGCAAAGGATTTTTACGCGGTTGTTTCGAAGGCAATGGTGAGGGTGGAAGCTTTGGAATGAATTGACCGATCAGCAACGTGCAGCTTTCGTCCGGTTGGCCGAACAAGCACTACCAATTATTGGAAAGCACGCACTGGAGGATGTACGGGATTACTTGACCGGGCAAGCAACCGCGTCAAGGGCTGGAAGAAGTGGCTTTATTGGGGTGGCGGCGTTATCATTGCGGGTATTCTTGGCGGAGGTGCGTTTCTGACGCTGGGCGGTTGCGGACATAACGTGGATGTAACTCCGGAACGGACTGAGGTGTGCAAGGATGGGGCTTGTTTGGTGCTGGAGCCGGGGCATGTGAGTTTTTCACAGGTTCAACCCGTGACTGATGTTCCTCCTGTCGTTCAGGGTGCCGGGAAGTAAGGGCAGGAGGGACTTAATTGACAGATTGGACAAGTTATGTGCAAGCCGTTGAAAGAGTATTTGGGCGTGTTACGGGAGTATAAGGATACGGTTGTGATGTTCCTTTGGGATTGCCGCATGCGTGTTCGTTTACGCGGATTTCCGTACTGTTGTGAAAGAACAGGCGGAGACTGCGGCAAAGACGGCTGAATTTTGCGGACGATGGATGCACGTCTTTCCAATTTGGAGCATAAGGCACAATAGAGTTTTCCGGAGCAGGCCGTTATCTAAACGGCTTGCTCGGAGTAAAGAAGACGAATTATACGAAGATAGCATTGAGTATCGGGCATAGCCCGCAGGATGGAGGAGCAGTGAGTACGGATGGAAAGTGGAGCGAGTATGGATTTTTGAGAGAGCATGTGGTGCGTGTCAAGGAGGAGCTGGAGAGGCTGGGGCATGTGGCCGTAGTCTGCAACCGGACGGACGCGGGGGAACCACTCCGAGTTTTGCGGCTAGGCATGCAATGCGACTGGCGCGGATTTGGCTGTGGAGTTCCATTTCAATTCTGCCGGATCAGGTGCGACGGGTACGGAGACGCTGTGTTTTCCGGGGTCCAAGAATGGAGCGCGTGCTGCGGAGCTGATTCAGACCGCCATGTGCGATGTATTGCGCTTGCCTGACCGCGGTGTGAAGGGGTGACGGATACGGGCCGTGGGTATATGTATTTTAAAAGACAGTTATGCCTGCGGTAATGGTAGAGCCCTGCTTTTGCTGGAAGTAATGTGACGGATTACGATAGGTTGAAGGAACGGGTGGCTGAGTTGTGCGTGGCGGTTGCGAGGGCGATAGACAAGTATTTCAAGGAGGGTTAAGGAAATGAGGATTGATACTGTTAAAGGGTGCTCCTACGTGGTTACTTGCACGGGTGCCTGCACTGTTCAGGTGTTGCGCGCTGACGCATCGCCTATTACCATTCTTGAAGCTGCAAAAGCCGGGCAATATGTTTTTGTGGCTCCCACGGATGCGGTGGAGGTGTCCGATGAACATGCGCTGGTGACTCAGACTTTTAAAGCAGCCTCCTGGGATCGTCTGCTCAGGGGGCGGGATAGGTAATAGTGAGAACGCCACGTTGAATAGCCTGAGTGCAGCTACGGTGGATTGCAGCGGTACTGCAACATTTCGAGAGTTGATTGTGTCCGGGGAACTTACAGCGACAGGTAATACGACCACCCTTGGGAATGTCATCACGGCTAATATCTCTGTTCAGCGGGTTGACGTTGCTGGTCCGGCATCATTTGATTATGGGGTCACACTGGCGCAATCCCTGATGGTAGATGGCCATACTACCCTGAAAGGGCGGATTGGGGATCGGAGGGACTGTTTTGTTTTACGATTCCTACGGCGTGCAGTCTGCACAGATTACTGGTGTGTATGATAGTCCAGATGAAAGCGGGGGTGGTGTTGGGTAATGGAGGCGGAGTTGATTTCTTGAGGATTAAGTATAATTCGGCAAGCAAGTATATAGATATTCACACCCTTATTCCGGGTTCATCTTTTAACCTTCCCGTGTTGGCTTCCATCAGCGTAAACGGATCGTGTTCGGCTAATTCCTTCCAGTTTGGCCCTAATAGTCTTAGTTATGATTCATCGAATCCGACGAGGGTTGTTACAAGTGGATCGTGGCAGTTTGGGGCTGCTGCTTTTTGCCGGGGCGTGACGATGAGCCAATCGTTGAATGTGGCTGGTTTGGCAACCATGTACCGCTGTGCGGTGTATGATGAAGCGTATAGCTTGATGTCCGTCCAAACAGGAGAAGCCGTCTGGCAAAACAAGTCCAGCGGCACATTTAGCTTGCGAGGCGATGATGATGGTTTGATGGGTGTTACTCTTACGATTGGACGGAACGACAGAGAAGCGGCGAGAGTTATCAAGCAAAATCAGAATGGAGTCCTGAGCCAGACTGATGTGCCCAATGTAGCAGAAGGGGATGCCCGGTGGGTTAAGTTCAACAATACGTTGACAGACGCGCAATTTGCCGCTCTGGCGGTGAAGGACCAGACAACCCTGTACATTACAGATACGGGAAAAATCTACCTTGGCAGTTACTCTCTCAATTAACTTAAGACAATATAATACATTATGTTAATACATATTATTTATGACGCTCGAAAGATTCAGGGGCCAAGTTCGACCCGCTTGCGGGGGTTATCAGGTTTGTAGGGCCTAAACCCGACGGATGGAGCTACGGAGAAGAGATGCCCCTGAAGGACCTGCCGAAGGAGCAGGCTCGGTTTATCTTGCTCTTGCATCAGCTATTCAAGGGAGGGGAGAGGATTGGAGTGCTGTTCAGGTGTGGGCGCGGATGGCTGGTCAGGGCAAGGTTTCTTTACAGGTGGAGGCCCGGCAGGACGTAACCGGAGCTATCCGCACGTTTACGGCTGCCGATGATCCTTCCTGATGATTGAAAAAAATTCCTCTGCTGTGGCGTTTTTCAAGCATTTTTCCGGGGAAGATGAAGGGGTATGAGTGGGCGGTGAGCTATGCGGGCGGCTGGGAGAGGTTGTGTCTGGAGTGCGGAGGGTGCTGGATGCGGGAGGGGTGGCGGCGATGAGCGGGGAGATGGTGCTGCTGGGGTGGCTGGTGGATGAGGGGCGTGTGTTTTACGTGCATTTGGCTCAAGGGAGGATTGAGGAGCTGGTGGCGCTGGCACGGGTGTGTTTGGGGTGAACGGGCCAATGAGGTGAAGCAGTAAGGTTTGAACGTGGTTGCCGGGGAGCGGGACAGGGGGATGCGTGAGGTGGCGTTGGTGGATTTATTAAGTATTAAAGACTAGAGATTAAATATTATGTTTATTGGTAAATTGATTGCGAATGGATTTTTGCGCGAGGAGGCTGGTGACGGGGGCGCAAATGGCGGCGGTGGCCCGGTAAGCCTGATGGCTGGTACCGGAAATAATGCTGGTGGAGATGGTGCCGGAAACGGTGACGGGGATGGAGGAGAAGGAGACGGCGGCGGCAGTGGTGGAGATGGCGGAAGCGGTGCGTCTGGAGCGGGTGCCGGGATGCGGTATGATTTGGGGGATGAGGCGGCGATGACGGCATGGAGGGAGGCCCTTGGCATGAATAAGGAGTTTGCCGGAGAAGAGTTTCTTCCTGCGGCTCCGGAAGGGTTGCCGGAGGGGGTGTGGGATGCGGAGGCGGTGGAGGTGCTGGGCCGCAAGGCATGGGAGCTGGGGGTGCCGAAGGAGGCGTTTGCGGGGATCGTGAGTGAGTTTGCCGCCCGGAGTGCGGAGGCGCAGAAGGCGGCGGAGGCTGCCGAAGTAGAGCGTGTGGAGGGGGTGAAGAGTGAGCTGGAGGCGGTGTGGGGAGAGGGTATGACGGTCATATGCAGGGGGCTGTGAAGGAAATTAATGCTTTGTGCAAGAGGGGGGGGATGGGGAGGAGGATGCCGAGGAGATTAGGAATGATCCTGCGGTGGGGACGAATCTGCGGGTGTTGCGTTTGTTGGCGCAGATGGGGGCGATGCTGGGGGATGAAGGGGCGAAAGGGCTGCGCGCATCAGCGTCCGGCTCAGGTAGCGGAGCGGCAGAGGCGGCAAGGATTATGAATGATCCGTCCCATCCCCTGCATGAAGCGTTCATGAGTTTGGATCATCCGAATCACAGGTTCGCTAATAGCGAGTATGATCGGCTGATGGGGCTGAGGTGAGAGATGGAGGAGTGTTAGTTATTAAATATTAACAGTTAAAAGTTAGTTTATGGATATTACAAGTAATTTTTCAAAATAAGTATTCAATAAGTGGGGAGTGTTGCTGCAACAAAAGGTTAGCCGTATCAAGGAGTTTGTGACGGTGAAGACTGATTGCAGCGGGAAGGTGGTGTTTCATGACCAGTTCGGTACGTTGGAGTGTGAGGAGAAGACGACCCGCAAGGGGACGACGAAGGTGGATGACGCTCCCACGGACCGCCGTGCTTTGCATCCCAAGTTTTTCCACAAGACGATCGGGTATGACGAGTTTGACGGTACGAAGCTGGGTGATCTGGATGTTCCGGTGTCTCAGACGATTGAGGGCCTGCGGTTTGCTGCCGGACGCCAGATGGACAAGGTGATGCTGGATGCGTTCCTGGGAACCTGCTATACAGGGAGAGAACGGGACGACGGCTGTGACTTTCCCCACGGCGCAGACGGTAGCGAAGAATTTTGTGGAGTCCGGAACTGCGGAGGATACGGGGCTGACATTGGCGAAGCTGCGCCGAGCATTGCAGATGTTCAGGAGAATGAGGCCTGGAATGATGATAGTGCGGGGATGGGGATCAGTTGGTGATGGCTTGTTCTTCCGCACAGATGATGAATTTGCTTCAGACAACGGAAGTAACCAGCCGTGATTTTGCGGATGTGAAGGCTCTGGTGGAGGGAAGGTGGATTCTTTCATGGGGTTCAAGTTTTACGGTCTGAGTATTTACCGCTTACCAGCGGCACGCGGACTTGTCTTGCGTGGGTGAAGAGCCGCGCCTTGTTCGGGCTGTGGAATGATTTCAAGGTGAAGGTGTCCATACGCGATGACATGGAGGAAACCTTGCAGATCCGCGCGAAGTTCGGTTGCGGCGCGACGAGACTTGAGGAAAAGGGGTTTGTGAAGGTGCTGTGCAAGCAGTAACGGTGTTACGGCAGGCAAGGTGCTGAGTTGCCTGTTACGGGGGGAGGCGGTCTGCGGGCTGTTTCCCGCCCTTTTTCAAGTTTAAGAGAGTTTGTATTATGAGGAAGCTGGATGTAGTTAATTTTGCTTTGGGTATGCTGGGGCATCGTGCTGTGAAGGGATGGACGACGAGGAGGTGGGGGACGTGGTGAGCGCGATGTGGCCGATTGCCGTGGAGTTTGTGGTGCAGGAGGTGAAGCCCGTATGGAGCAAGCGCGTAGAGCGGCTGCACGGGGAGGAGGATTTAAGGATGCCGGGGTTCCGGATGAGTGCCGTGCTGCCGGATGGCTGTGTGGAGGTGGTGAAGGTGGATGGCGATGGATGGTGCGTGTTTGATGGCCGTTTGTTTTGGCGGGGCGATGTTCAGGAGGTGGATGTGGTGTTTTGCGTGAAGCCGGATGATGAGGTTCATGATTGGCGGTGTGCGGATGGCGAGTTGCTGGCCGCGAAGCTGGCGTGTTTGTGCGCGTTCCAGATTACAGGTGCGGTGAGTTTGATGTCTGCGCTGGAAGGGGGTGGTGAAATCGCGGTTGCTGCGGGCACAGCACAGGGCGCGGTTGCAGGATATGGGAGAGGCGGCAGGGACCGGGTGGAAAGTGAATGGAACAGGGAGGGGATGGCATGAGCGGTGTGCGGTTTGCGTTTACTGGGGGAGTGGAACAGGATGGGGGATATACGAGTTGATGGAGGGTATGACCGTAGTGCGCGGGAGCTGGTGAATTTTTTGTGCATAGTTTCGGCGGTCTCCTGCGGCGGCCTGGAACGGAGAGGATGTGCATGGTGAATGGAGGCGACGCCCGCGGGATGGTGCGGCTGATGGGGATGGATGTGAGCGATGAGAGGAGGTATGTGGTAGCGTTTGGAGCCGGGTTTGTAGAGGTGTTCCGTCTGGACGGCAGCGTAGCCGCCCGGCTGGAGAGTCCGTGGGAGGAGAGGGATTTGCAGGAGTTGCGGTGGGTACAGTGTAATGACGTGGTGTGGGTGGTATGCGGGAGGGTGGCCCTCAGCGGCTGGAGAGGCATGGCGATACTGATTGGAGGCTGGCAGTGATGGAGTTTGACCGGAGTCCGAGGGAGTTTGCCATTTCCAAGGATGGAGAGGTGTGGGTAGAGCGTGATGCGGATGGGTTTATGCTTGGTTCCAACCGCCATTTGTTCCTCTCAGAGGAGTTTGGGACGAGCTTGCTTTATACTCAGCACATGCCGGAGAAGGTGGTGGTGGCGCAGACGCACGCGGCATTGACCAGTACGGATAATCCGCCTGTGGCCGTGCCGGATTTTGGCGGCGGCTGGAACGATTATTCCGGCGGGGCAGGAGTTGTGGACGTTGAGCGGTGATGTGCGTACCACATGGACATGTTTCAAACAGTATTACGGGCGGACGGATTACAAGGGGAGTAAGAGTCTGGCTGATTATCCGGAGTTTTTCTTTCCCGGCTGGGTGGTGAGCCGGTTCGGGAGCGGATTTAATAGCATGGCGGAGTGGTGGGATGGTTCCGGCAAGGGGCCGCAGAGAGCTTTTGTCTGCCATGAGGGGCCGTGGACGTTGAAGACTTATGGCAATGCAGACCAGCGGTGGCAGGGAGAGTTCCAGCTGATGGGGATGGATGCTGAAGCTGAGAGTTTAAATCCGCTGAAGTTTGAGGTGCTGCACAAGTTTTGGTCATGGGACGGGGATTACCGTAATTATGAGTTCAGCGGCACGTGTTCACGGCCTACCCGTTTGCAGTTGCGGGTGATGAAGTACAAGCCGTCTGCGGCTGTGTGGGGCAGTCATGAATTGAGGTTGAATGCGTGGGATTACGAAGCGGAAGGGGTGGTTGCCGGGGTTGGCAATTATGAGGAGGAGGTGTGGGGAAGGTGCTGGAACTGGATGGGGATAGGTTGCTGCTGGCTGGCAAGGCTCATTCCCGGTGTTATGTGTATGACCGGGTGGATGGAGGAGGCCGGGGAGTAGGGGTGGAGCAGGATGGAGGATGCGGCTGGGCAGGTGGGTGTGTCCTGAATGATGGGCGGTGTTTTTGACCAGTGGCGGGGCAAGGTGTTGTGTGCTGGATGTGGAGAGCGGGGAGGAGAGTGAGGTGCTGCTGGAGGGAGTGGGGGATGATTATTTTGGCGATGCGGTGTTGATGGATGATGGATGCGTGCTGCTGACTCCGTATTTGACGACGGCTTTTTATGTGTATGATCCTGCGGCAGGAGTCTGGTTAAGGTGGCGCATTCTGGTCTGGCGATTGTCAACGGGAATTACCGGAGAGCGGCTGTGGTGGATGGTGGGCGGGTGTTGCTGTGTGCCGCCAAGAATGGCGTGGCATGCGCGGTGTACGATCCTGCGGCGAAGAGTTTGGCTGCCTGCACGACGATCGGAGATAAGAAAGCTGTCTGGCATGTTACTCCTTTACGGGATGGCCGGGCCGTGCTGCTGGGCGGCCCTAGTGCGGCGGATGTAGCCGATGGAGCATATGCGACGGGGCAGGTGTATTTGTATGAGTCCGGGAAGGTGGGGCTGAAGATTAATGCGCTTTTGGGACCTTCGGATGTGTGGAGAGGGATGACGGGTGTGTTGTCGTGTTGTGCTGGGGATTGTCTGGATGGAGCGAGCTTGTATGGGATTTGGAAGAGACGACGACGAGGAGTTACGGGTGCCAGGTACGGGGGTACTGGCCGAAGAAGTGGAAGTGGTGCGGGTGGCGGAATGGGGGATGGATATGGTGAATTATTTGTCCGGAGCCGTGGGAAGAGGTGTTGAGCAGTCATGGACGGCGGCAAATATGGATGGAATGAAGTGGAGGGTGCTGAGGCTGAGTTATAAGACATATGGAGGCCGGACTGCCGTATGAAAAGGGCGGTAACGGATGTGTGGAGCAGGGGGATGTTCGGAGGCGGGAACGGCTGGCCGAGTGCAGTAGCGATGCACCAAGGGCGGTTGTGGCTGGCCGGGACGGCGGCGCATCCTCAGACGGTGTGGGGTAGCGTGGTGGATGATTATGCTAATTTCAAGTTGGGAGATAGTGATGATGATGCGATACAGGTGACTCTGGCGGCCAAGGATAGCCACCGGATTGTGTGGATGGAGAGCGTGAATGATTTGCTGATTGGTTCTACGGCTCAAATCTGGCGGTTGAGTGGCGGCGAGGGCGGCGTGGTGACTCCTGATTTTTGCCGTGCGAGTGTGCAGTTGAGGGTGGGGAGTGGGAAGGTGGACGCAGAAGCGACGGATGGAGGATGCGTGTTTGTGCAACGCGGCGGAGTGCGTGTGAAGGAGCTGGGGTATAGTTTTGAGGCTGACGGATACCGGGCGGCTGATGACGACATTTGCCGAGCATGTGGGAGGGCCGGAGGGTTTGTGGGGCTGGCGGTGCAGCGCGTGCCGGAGGTGCGGATTTGGGGGTGAGGCTGACGGCGGGCTGGCCGTGCTGACGTATAATGCGGAGCAGCGGTGTGGCGCGTGACGCGGCATGTGCTGGGCGGAGGGGGGAAGTGCTGAGCGTGACCGTGATGGACGGGGTGGATGCCGATGAGGTGTGGCTGGCTGTGGAGCGTGATGGCGTTGTGGGGCTGGAGATTGGTGGAGGGATGCGGCGTGTTCCGGGACGGATGGAGCCGCAACGGCGATACTGGAGTGCCGTATGAGTCCGTGCTGGTGAGCAATGAGCTTGCGTTTGCGGAGCGTCCGTGTAACGGTCGGTTGACGGAGTTGAGCAAGAGCCGGGGGCGCGGTGTTGGAGGAGGGGTGGCAGTTGTTGACGGTGCCTGGAGTGTGGAGTGAGGGGATGGTGTTTGAGTTGCGGTGTGCCGGAGATGGCGATGTACGTTTTTTGGGAATGGATGTGCAGTTTTCAAAGTAGTTAAGATTTAATATTTATGCAGTGGTTTCAGTTAGGTATGGCAGGGTTACAAAGGCCTGTCAGGCATCATGAAAGGTAGTGCCGAGAGGCTGGCCGGGGAAACAGGCGCGGCAGACGGCTTATTATAATGCGGAGAAGATAGAGAGGGATGCGGGTGAGTTGGCTGCGGAAAGCGCGGAGAACCAGATGCGTTTGCGGGCGATGCAGGGTGTGGCGGTGGGGCAGGTTGCCGCCCGTACTGCCGCAAGCGGGGTAGAGAGGAGCGGTAGCGCGTTGGGAGCGGAGGCGAAAGTGGCGACGCGGTTTGAACAGGAGGTAAATGATTTGGCCGCGCGGGATATGAAACGGGTATCCGCTATGCAGGAACAGGCTCAGATGGAGAGATGGAAGGGGAGACAGGCGGCCAAGGCGGGTAAGATGTCCGGATTGGGAAGTTTGCTGAGCGGGTGATGCAGGGGGTGTGACGGCTTTTAATGCTTTTTGAATGAGAGCTATGGATAAGTTTTCATTGTTGAGCGGCTATCATAGTCCGGTGTTGGCTGATACGGAGCCGCGACGGCTCCGGCGCGGGCGATGGCGGAGGTGGCCGGGGGAGATTGGGGCCGGAGCACGGTTGATGGCGCGGGAGGATGAGGAGCAGGGCGCGGTTGCGGGCGAAGGCGGACAGGATGGACGATGGGGAGTTTTGAGGATGTGAAGAGGTTGATGGAAGAAGCGGTGGGTGCCTGGGATAATAGCGAGCTGGCGGGAGGAATAAGCCGGGCCGGGAGGCGCGCTGGAGTGCGCTGGTGAGCAAGAGGCTGGGGCCGATGTTCCGGAAAGTGAAATCAAGACTCCGGAGGTTAAGGAGCGGGCGCGGCTGTGGTATAATGAGTTTACGTCAACTGGCCGCATTGATGCCGGGCGCAAGGAGCTGCTGGCGAGTAAGGAGAGAGCAGGGGAAGTCTTTCAAGGCGCGGTATAATTTTTGCCTGAAGGGCAGGGATTACAATGGGGCGCGGGAGGCTGTGGCGACGGCGGGCGGAGAGAGTTTACTGGAGCCGGAGGAACAGGATTTGATGGTTCAGGAGGTGGATTTCAAAGGAGACGGATAACCGGGTGCAAGAGGCGATTCAGAGATCCTTTTCATGGTCTGGATGCGTTGGATAAGGCAGGGGGCTGGCTGCCGTGAAGGGAGGCCGGATATTATGGACGAGTTCCGGCGCAAGGCCGAGACCGCAAGGCGGCAGGCTCAGGCCGGAGTGGCTCAGGGGTATGTGAGGGATGCTTTTGAGGGCCGGGAGTTCGAGTGGCGGATTTAGAAGGATGTGAAGGAGGGGCGCGTGGGCGTGGATGATGCGATGAGTTTGCGCGGGGCTGAAGAACGACGGAGGAAGGCTGTGGAGAAGATGGGGAAGGAGGCTGCGGAGCTGTACACGAGTCCGGAGGATTATATGCGTGTGGACGGCATGTTGCGGGGGTTTGAACCTGAAATGGATGTTGACGGGACGATGTATGCGGAGGTGGAGAGGGAGATTGCCACGTCCATGTTGTCCAAGACGACTAAGGAGAGGATGATGGCTGAGCTGAAGGATTTGGCCGTGGGAAATGTGCCCGCACGGTTCCGGGGGCGGCCAAGGAGGCGGCGAACGTGGTTGAGGGATGGTGGATGGGGAGGTGTTCGGAAAGTGGAAGGAGACACAGAAGGAGGGAGATTTTGCCGGGTATGAGAGGTCTATGGCGGCTGCCTATCAAGTAAGGCAGGGACTGGAGAAATGGGGGCAGGATAGTCCGGGGCAAGCCGCGAAGAGATTCGGGCGCAGGCGGAGAGGCTGGCTGCGGATGGTGCAGGGGTGAAGGTGTCAGGCCGTATTCATGTAGCGGCTCCTGAGCCTGATGTGGAGCCGAAGGTGAAGAGTGTTGGCGCGGGGTGAGGTGCTGGATGATTTTGGGGTACAGGTGAATGCTCAGGGTAATGCTGCTCTGCTGCCTCCGCTGGATGGGGAATTGGGGGGATGAGGGAGCGAACCGGGAGGGATGGAAGAAGGTGCTGGATGGCGTGAAGATGAAGGGTAAGGATTTGAGCCAGTGCCATGCTGCCGTATTCAAGGTTTTAGGCGTTCAGGCCGCTAAGGATGTAGCGGCATTGAAGCGGATGGTGGAGGAGAGATGGGCGTGGGAGAATGGTGAGAAGTGAGGTTAATAGTTAATCATTAATAGTTAAAAGTTTTTTTATGTTTGGAGATGATATTTCACAGGTAGCTGCTCAGGCGAGAGAGTTTGAGCGTAGCGGCCAGAAAAGAAGTTTTACAGGATCAGGCAAATGATTCTTATAATGACGGGGAAGACCGTCAGTTGTTCCCGGTAGAGATTGATCCGGCGATGGATCGTTATTTGCGCCAGAAGGGGAGGTGTGGCAGGCTGACGCTTTCCGGAGCTGGCAACGCGGGAAGATGCTGGCCGCCGATTTGAGGAAGGGCGGGGATGATCCGATGAGGACGGAGAAGGAGGGTGCTGGGCGAAGAGAGGGCGAAGGTGCAGGAGTACATTAATGAGAGGACAAGGCGCGGCATGCCTTTGTTTGATGATGCTTTGGCGTTTAAGAGTGCTCAGGAGGATGAGGCGGAGTACGCGCGGCGAAAGGAAAAGGTGGATTGGCACCGGAGCGTGTTCAACGGAGATTTGAAGATGGTGCCGGAGCGGGTAAAGAAGGAGTTTGAGGCACAGTTTTTCCCGGATAATGAGCTGGGAGATGAGTTGCGGGCGCGGTCGCTGGTGCTGGGATGGGCGTTGGATGAGGGGGATATACCGAGCACCAGGTATCGGCACGGAACGGGGTGCCGTTGTTGGAGCAGATGGCGATAAGGCTGAAGGAGCAGGGGAGCAGATTGATTTTAACAAGCCGGGGCTGACGGTGTACAGGTTTTTGAGCAAGCGGGCGCAGGAGGATGCTCAGGCTGACGAGTTGCTGAAGGGGCTGCCGAGAGCGTGAGGCAGGCAGTGCTGACGGGTGGGGACGGACAGAAGGCGTTGTGGGAGCAGCGGGGACAACTGGGAGAGGATATGTATAAGAAGATGGGGAATACGCTGCGATGGGTGAAGGCGGATGCGGAGCGGACGAGGCGGGAGCTGGAGCCGGTATTGCCGAGCGTGATGGAGGGACTGGAGTGGGCCGTGAAGTATGCTGACGGGACGGCGAACCGGATTTTCCAGCAGGAGGGGATGGTTTCGATCCACGCTGCGCTGAAGGCGATGGATGGTCTTACGGATGCTCAGATGGATGCGCTGGCCGAGGTGGTGCAGCGCAAGGGCGGGAATGAGAATGGGTATGTGATGAATGCACTGAAGGCCGGGAACCGGGGCTGGGAAGATTTAGGCAATGGAATCAGGTCGTTGCTGCGCGGCGGGATTGCGGCTCAGTTGGATGTGGCTGGGGGAGTGAAGGAGTTGTTTGGCGGGGATGGGTCTGCCCTGAAGGCTGACGCGAAGGCGGTGGATGAGTATGGCCGGAGGCTGGATGCGTTTTGGCGATGGCTCAGGGGACGTACAGGCCGATTAATAAGCCGGAGTACGGGTGGTTTGGTAATGGCGTGTTGAGCGCGGTGCGGTCCGTGCCAATTACGGCGTTGAGTTTTTCCGGCGTGGGGGCCGGGGTGGCGGCGATGTCTTATGCCGGGGATAGTTACAGCAAGGCCGTGCAGGAGCGTCGGATGGCGGCAGGCTGGCGAGGCTGGGCGGCGCGGCGGCGAGCGGTGCGGTGCAGGGCGCGCTGGACCGGGCGGGAGCGATTGTAGCGAAGGGGTGATGGGGTTGAGGTCCGGTAGCGCGTTTGTGGATAAGTGGATGAGCAAGCTGAATCTGAGCCGTCAGGCGATGAAGCTGAAAGTTCCGCCCTGCGGGCGGGAGCGCGTTCCGGCGTGGCTGGGGAATGGTGCTGGCGGAAGAGGGTGTAACGGAAAAGTTACAGGATTTGGCCGATCCGGTGATGCAGAGTTTGGCTTCTGTGATGGCCGGGGAGGCGCCCGGTATTGATTGGGGCAGGTTCTGGAAGGATTTTACGGATAGGGATCAGAATATGGAGTTGTTTGGTTCCGTGCTGGCGTTTGCGCTGGTGGGGGCCGGGGCGCGGTTTACGGCTGAGGCCGGGATGCAGCGGCAGTTGAGCCGGGAGTATGGGAAGCTGAAGCGGACGTTTGGTTTCAGCGATTCCTTGTTGGCCCGGATGCGGGCGGAGGAGAGTGACGTGGCACGGTATGCGATGATGCAGGATGGGATTCAGGATTTCATGCGCCGGAATTACGGGTAGGATGTGGACGGCGTGAAGGTGGGGCTGGGGGACGCGGACGGGATGCGGAAGCTGGCTGCCCGCGGCGGGGTGAGGACGATGGATGTGGTGGCCGCCGCTGAAGCGCATGCGGCGGAGACGGCGCGAGGGGTGGATGAGGTGCGTGTGGATGGAGCGGAGGTGCAGGAGGGGAAGGGTGCTGTGGTGGGTGTGAAGGGGCCGGAGAGCGGCGGCGTGAGCGAGGTGGGGAGTGGGCCTGTGTTGAGTTTTGAGCACGGCCCGGTGCCGGAAACGCAAGGGGAGAAAGCAAGTGAATGAGGCGGAGGCGATGAGGCAGTATGTGGAGGCTGTGAATGAGCAGTTGAAGGAGTTTGGGGCGAGTCCGATCCGCGAGAGGAAATTAATGAGTTTACGGAGGAGATGCAGTATGTGGTGGAGCTGGGGACAGGCCGGAGTTTTATGATTCTTATGATGATGCGTATGAGGCCGTACAGCGGCATTTGGAGGCGCAGGGAGGATGAGGTGGTGGAGGGGCTGAAGAGCGGCCTGAGACAATACCGGGACAAGGGAGAGGGGTATGTGGGGAGGGTGCAGGATGAGGCGAATGAGGAGATGATGCAGCATTTGAGCGATGTGGGGCAGGATGGGAGGATGAGTTTTTGACCGGAGCAAGATGAGTGTGCCGATGACGTTGGCGCAGTTGAAGACGCAGGGTGATTCCGTTCGTAAGTCTGCCGAGGACGGGGAGGATTTATGCGGCGCAGATTGGAGCGGAGACCGGGGTGGATGCTGCCCGGTTGCGGGTTTACGGGGCAAATGTAGCGCAGGAGTTTGCGAACGGGCGGTATGAGGTGGTGAGCAGGCTGTACCGGGGAGCTAATCCGTTTGACGTGTATGAGGAGTGGACCGAAGGGATGACGAAGGTTTTGATTAAGGATAATGAGTGGACTGTGGCGGAGTTTGAGGATGAGCTGAAGCGGCTGGAGGAGGCGACGGGCGAGAAGTTTCTGGTAACCGGGGAAGGGGTGGATGGGTTGCAAGCGGTTTGTGAAGGGGTGAGCAGGGCGGCGCGGGCACATTTGATGGGGCATATTTCCGATGAGCGGCTGCCGGATAAGTTGCGGCGGTGGTTCAAGATGTTCACTCTGTTGTTTGCCAAGTATTTTGAGTTTGCACAGGATTTGAGGCTGGCGAAGAAGATGCTGGGCGCGGATGTTCAAGAGAAGATGAGCGAGAAGTTCCGCCGCTTGTTGAATGATTTTGCCGGGTTTGACGAGGAGGCGATTGCGGAGCGCGCGAGGAGGGAAGAGCAGGCGCAGATTGAGGCGGAGGCGATGGGGATGTGCCGGAGATTGGAGAGTGGGTGGCCGGGAGGCTGCCGCACTCCGAAGACGGCGGCTGAGGCCGGGTCTGATTTAACCGGGGAGTTGCAGCGGATTTATGATGCACTGACGACGACAAGAACGGCCAAGGGAAGACGCAAGAAGGATGGGACGCTGGGGAAGGGGTTTGAGCAGCGGGTGGTGGCCCGTGCGGAGCAGTTTTTCAGCAGGGATGGTGGGAGTGTTTCCGATGTGCTGGAGGCGGCGAATGAGGCCGGGTTTGATTTTGCCGATTCAGGCGATTTGTTGAGTGCCGTGTATGATAGCGTGGTGTACGGGTATAAGCGGTATGCGGCGCGTGGAGAGGGGCAGGAGGTGAGTTTTAGCATGGGGACCGGGTGAGGCGCGTTCCGTTGGAGGAGGCCCGGCGTGTGGCTGATGCGTTCCACCGGGTGGAAGGTATGGGGCCTGTTCAAGTGGATGTGGCGGGAGCGTACGAAATGCATCTGAAGGATGCGTTAAGATCTGTACATCCGTTTGTCAAAGTGATGCAGGAACGTTCTTTCAGTATGGGAGGAGCGTTTGAGATGATGGATGGCAGGAGGGTGAAGGTAAGCGGCCGTGGCTGGCGTGAGGTGAAGAATCATGCTGCCGACCGGAGGAATTTGGCAGCTCTGGCAAGATTGGATGTATTAGCCCGAAGGCAGAGTTTTTGTTTCATGCCAAGAATTCCGATCCTAAAAAAGAAGGATGTGAAGGCGTTTTATTATTATGCCGTGAAGGCTGTTTTTCCCGGATATGAGCGCTTGGCAGAAGTGGGAGAAGGAGGCAGGCAGGAGCTGGCGTATGTAACAATTGCTGTAGCCGAACGGAATAGCGGCGAGTTTTTCTACGATCTGGATTCAAGTAGCGTAGAGGATATAGAGAGTAAAGGGTACGTCACCAAACCTTCCGTTGAGCCGCGTACCAAACACGGCGCGAAAGGGGACGCACCCCATGAACATAGACTACAGCGGGTAAAGGAATGGTCAATTATGCTGACATTTTTTAGCTGGACAAGGAGAGAAAGATAGAAAAATACGCTCTAAGGAAGAAAATGAGGAGAATGGGAAAGGTTCCGAAGTTCCGCAACGACCCCGCGTACCAAACGCGGGCGAGGCGGAAGATGGAACCTTTCTAGAGAGCAAGGTACAAGAGCAACGTGAAGATGTCAATAGGAGTGGGATGTCGTTTGCCATGCGGATGACCAGAGGAGGGCAGAGTGTGTGGGATTATCTGGCTGGGGTACAGGGTCAGGCTTTTGAGCAAGAAGCAAGGTTGTATGAAGCAATGCAGAAACGGCTGGAGAGTGCGCTGCAAGCGAACGGGTTTACGCGGGATGGAGTGTATAAGGATGAGAAAGGGAAAGATGATGAGGTTGTGAGAGAGCGGATGCTGGCCGTGATGGCCGTATGTGATGCCGTGGTGACGGAGTTGCCGAGGGATGCGCGGGGGAATTAGGCCGGAAGTGGTAGCCTCCTACCGGGAGGAGGTGATGGAGAGGAAAGACGTGGAGAGGGCGCATGAATGCGCTGATGCGTATGGTGAAGTATGTGGATTGGCATATTGTGAATGAAGGGAAGAAGAGTCGGTTCAAGGAGTTTGAACGGTTCCGGCGATGGGCGGCGGCAAGCGTGGGCGAGAACCGGGTAAGGCGCGGGAAGATGAATGCGGAGATTCAGAGGCGGCTGGATATGGTGGAGAAGGCGTTGGAGCTGGACGCGGATGAGCTGGAAACGGCGAAGAATACGGCTGAGAAGGTGGTAGAGGAGAAGGCATTGATTGGCGGGGCTGAGTATGATGATGCGGTGGAGTGGGTACGTGCGCTGGATGCGTTTGGAGGTTTGTATGAGCGCAATATGCACGGGAGGCTGACGGCTGATTTGGAAAGGGTACAAGGTGCCCTGGATGCCCTGAAGGAGATGTATGCTGCCGGGAGGCTGGCAAATGAGGCTTTTTGGGAGGATCGGCGTGAGCGTATTGCGGATTTGCTGGATGAGGCCGGAAGGGATTGGGCCGTGAACAGCCGGTTATCGTGAACAGAGGACCGGGGCAGCGAAGCATGATGTGGGGGTGAGGAAGGTGCGCAGAATTTGATGCGCGGTTTTTTGAGTTTTGAGAATTTGATGGAGGATGTGTTTGGAGAGGGGAAGGTGACGGAGTTTTTTGCTGAGGGTGTGCGGAAGGCGCGGCTGGAGTTTAATGATGTGAGGCAGAAGAGGGTGCTGAGGTATTACGGTGCCTTGTACCGGATTGCGAGGCCGGAGGAGTTTTTGAAGCGGGCTGACCGGAAGATAGATGGGCAGATGAAGCTGGGGTGAGGCGTGTGGTGGATGCTATGCTGAAGGATTTGAGCGAGAACCGGGCTTGGGGGATTAAGGTGAAGATGCCGGGCGAGTTTAAGAGTGAGCGAGTCCGCATCGAGGAGGCGCGTGCGGTTGCGGGGGAAGGTGGGGGATGAGCAGTTGCCGAAGTGGGCGAAGAATCAGAAGGCGATGGATGCCCTGAAGATGGCGTTGAGCGAGATTCCGGCGAAGAGCAGGAAGGAGTTTTGTGAAGTTTTTTGGCTGGAGCAGGGCGCAGAGCTGGTGGAGATGGAGATGAGCGATTTGGAGGCGGCGTATTTGCTCCAGATGTCCGCCATGCCGGAGTATGAGGATAATCTGGAGGCGTTGGGTTTTGATGCGGCGGCGATGGAGCAGGTGAGGGATCATATTGACGTGCGGGCTTTGAGGGTGGCGGAGTATTTAGGGGAGGAGTATGAGCGGGGATATAAGGGGTATAACGAGGTGTACAGGAGGTTGTTTGGATGCGATATGCCGAGAGTGCAGAATTATGCACCGGGTTTTTTTGTGGTGGATAATGCAGCAGAGGCCGTTGATCCGATGGAGTCCAGAGGGAGCGGATGGCTGAGTGTGGGGGAGCATTAAGATGCGACGGAAGCATTATGCGCTGCCGCGTGTGGTGAGCTGCGTTAATGCGTATTGGGCGCATAGTATGCAGATGGACCATTGGGCGAGTTTTGCGGAGATTATGAGGGATATGAAGGCGGTGCTGCTGAATGGAGAGCTGGGGAACAAGATTGATGCGGTGCATGGAGCGCAGGCAAGGATACATTTGACCAAGTGGGTGAAGGATTTGGAGTATGATGGTTCGCAAGATTCCGGTGGGGCGGGGCAGGCGCAGCAAGTGGTGAGCCGGGTGCTGGGAGCGATGGCTCAGGGTGCGCTTTCGTATAACCTGAAGACATGCCTGAAGCAGCTCCCGGCTATGTTTTTCAAGTATGGCGGATATGCCCCCTTCAGATGCTATGAAAGGGTTTATTGGGGCGTTGGCTAATCCTGGGCAGTTGAAAGAGATTTGGAAGAGTCCGGTGATTCAGCAGAGGTTGATGCAGGGCATGAGTCCGGAAATGAGGCAGGCTTTGACGGCGAATAAGATGAAGGTGAGTATGTTGGGAGATTTGGTGGAAGCCGGGCTGTTGCCGATTGGGTTGACGGATGCGGCGTTTACGACGTTTTCCGGGGGATTGCGTATATGGCTGCCAAGAAGAAAAGCCATGAAGGAGGGGTTGAGTGATGATGTTGTGGAGAAGCGGGCGTTGGCTGCGCTGGATAAGGCGGTGCGGCGGACGGCCCAGCCGATTGAGACGGAACAGAAGAGTGCGTGGGAGATTCATACGAATGCGCTGGGACGCATGTTCATGATGTTCGATCTGATCCTCGCAAACAGCTTGCGTTGAGTTATATGGCGATTGCAAAATGGCGGAGGGGAGAGATTGGCACGGGAGAGGCTGCATGGAGGTTTGGTCAGGCATGGGTAGTATATGGGATCATGAATCAGGTGATTGTGGAGTTCCTGAAATGGGTGATGGGGCAGGGTGATGAGGATGAAGAGTTAGATTTATGGGATAGGTGGCAGGGTTTTGCGGTGAGTGGAGCGATGGGGGCGTTGTCCGGTATTTATGGGGTTGCTGAAGCAATAGAGTTCATATATTCAAATTTACTCGAGAAAAGTACATGAAGTTTGGAACCTCAATGGTCGATCATGCTGAGACGTTATGGAGGGGCGTGGAAGGTATGGTAAGGATATATAACGGTGAGGAAGAGGAGTATGGGAAGGTAATGAATCAGTTGGGACGAGGGTTAAATGGCATGGGATTGTTTGCGGCGGCAGGAAGGCCGGAGATTGGGGCTACCGTGCAGGTGATGGGGCGTATTGTGAAAGAGACGAAGAGTATGGCCGGAGCATGGGGGCATTTGTGGGATGATGAGATGGCTAAAGCTAAAGAGCAACAGAGGCTGATTAAAGCGACAAGAGCGGAGGAAAAGAAGGAGAGGGAGGAGAAGCAGGAAGAAAGGAGGGAGTTGTTTGAGCGCGTGAGAGGATTGATTACGCAAGCCGGATGAAAGTGTATCAGGATGTCGGACTGGATAAAGAAGAGAGGAAGTTGATGGAGAACCGGGTGAAGATGGACGGGGCATCCGAGGTAGTGAAGGCGGTGAGCCGGACGAAGAAAGATAAGAGAAAGGAGCTGGTGGATAAGTTGAAGGGACGATGAGTGAGGTGGAGTATGAGGAGTTTGTGGCTGAGCTGAAGGAGAAGGGAGTGAAGTGGAAGTGATATGGCATGTAATGCTATTTGTAATGCTATTATTTCATAATATGCTTATTATTAAATAGAAATATAGTTCTCCGTGTACCATTAATAAACCCTGCAAGTTTAAAGGCTTGCGGGGTTTTTTTTAAGAAGGCATTATCATCATGCTGTATTCCGGTTTCCGTTCCTGTTTTGAGTGTATCTCCTCCCTTTTTCAATTTGCCCGAAGTGTTGTTTAACTCCCCGGATTTTTAGTGAAAAACGGCTGCCGCACCTTTCGGCGGGGCAGCCCGTAAATGGAAGCGGTTCCTGTATAAGAAACGAATCTAGGCTCCGAAATCAAGGGTTTTAGGTTCTCGGCTCCAGACGCGGTGCTGTTTCATGGCCGTGATGAAGGGGGGGCATCAGGGACTTGGTGTCCTTCGGCATGAGCAGCCCGGCGTCATCCATATCCTGGGGCAGGGAGGCTGCCTCAAGCATGGCTTTGGCGTTGCCGGGCAGTCCGATGGCCTTCAAGTGCCTGTAGGCCTGGCGCAAATGGTACTTGGCATCTCCGTCTTTCAGGAGCGTTGTGAGGCTTTGTTCCCCTTCCGGGACGATGACGGAGTCAAACAGGACGGAAGGAGTGCCGGACAGGGTTCCGTCAACAAACAGCTCTTCCCCTTCTTCCGTTGTTATGCTTCCCATGTGCGGGGCAATGATTTGGGGGTGGATGCCTTCTTCATGCAGGGCATCGCAGATTTCTTTCACGGATTTCAGGCTGACGCCGTCCGCTGCCAGTAAAGAGACGCGAAGGCCTTTTGAGGTTGCCGTCCGTATGGGCATACAGGCTCAATGACGGATCTTGTTCCAGGCCGCAGACGGGCCTAGGAAGTTCCCCTGCTGAGTTGCTCCCCTGGTGAGTTGAATTCCCAGGTTGCGGGCCCTCCGCTTGCCAGGTCCGGATCAATGCGTGTCAGAAGGTCCACCACGCGTTCCCGGATATAGGGGCGCGTCACCTACCCAGCTCAAAGCTGAAAGCGTTGATAATGTGCTCCTGTTCCACCGGAGTTTGACTCATCCAGAACAGCCGGGGTGGGAATAGTATTCCGCGAAGGAGGGGGCTTCGCAAACGTTCCTTGACACCGCTTACCGTCTGGGGGCTGGTAGTGAAGCCGCCTTTCTCCGGAGGCGTTTCTCTCGGCCAGTTGTTCCCGATGGAATTGGGATCATAGTTGGCCGGTGAGGCGTCTATCTGCATGCGGTGGAAGCCGTCCCTCTGATTGTTGTGGAAGGGGCAAATGGGGCGGTTGATGGGAATTTCCGTGAAGTTGGCTCCTCCCAGCCGGTGCCGCTGGGTATCGCTGTAAGAGAAAATACGGCCCTGGAGCAGCGGATCGTCGGAAAAGTCAATGCCGGGCACAATGTTGGCGGGACAGAAGGCAACCTGTTCCGTTTCGGCAAAAAGTTGTCCGGGTTGCGGTTCAGCACCATTTTCCCGACGATTTCCACGGGAACCAGTGCTTCCGGAATGAGCTTGGTAGCGTCCAGAATATCGAAGTCGAACTGGTCTGCGTCTTCTTCCGGGATGAGTTGCAGCCCCAGCTCGTATTCCGGATAATCTCCGGCTTCAATGGATTGCCAGAGATCCTTGCGGTGGAAGTCAGGATCGCGTCCTGTCAATACCTGGGCTTCATCCCCACACCAGGGATTTTTTCCCGTACAGCGGTTTCCAGTGGAAACGGACGAAAGTGCTTTTTCCTTCTTCATTGACCAGTTTGTATGTATGGATGCCGAACCCTTCCATCGTACGGAAGCTTCTGGGGATGCCGCGGTCCGACATGGCCCACATGACGTTATGCAGAGTTTCCGGCTGCAGGGAGACGTAGTCCCAGAAAGAGTCATGGGCCGTCTGCCCTGGGGCATTTCATTGTGGGGTTCCGGTTTGACGGCATGAACGAAATCCGGAAATTTGATGGCATCCTGAATGAAGAAGACGGGAGTGTTATTGCCTACCCCACCATAGTTGCCTTCCTTGGTATAATTTGGTAGCCCAACCGCGGATATCCCTTACTGTATCCGGAGATCCTCTGAAGCCCTGCACGGTGGAAAAACGCACAAAGACCGGGGTTTTTCTCCCGGATCCTGCAAAAGCCGCTTTGGTGTACTTGGAAAGGGATTTGTACACCTGAAAATAACCATGTGCCCCGGAACCTCTTGCGTGAACCACGCGTTCCGGTATCCGCTCCTGGTCAAAATGAGCCATTTTCTCCAGAAAGTGGAAGTCTTCAAGCAGAGAGGGCCTCTGCTTCCTGCTTTAAGTGTGTTTTGATCATCGGATATTTTAACTCCCAGGTTGCTTGTGAGGGCCTGTCCCATGCCGTTGGAGCGCATGGCATCCAGCTCCCCTGATTTTTTCCGTAGCGTTATCCGGCATCTTCATGGAACCGGGCGCGGAAGGTTCCGCATTGGGCGGCGTAGGTTTTGGAGTGGGTTTGATCAATTCCGGATCAATTGTATCCGTATAATGGGGAGCAGCTTTTTTCCATTGGGAAAAGGGGCGGCGCTGTCTTCCATGGGCGGTTTCTTTTTTTCATTGGCTTGTTCATGAGGGACCGGATTTTTCTATGTGGGTAATAGTTCGACTTCCCTTTTTCCGGGGATGTTCCGTCCTGTTTTGTCATCAGTATTTCTCCGGAGCTGATGAAAATTTTTTATAGAAACTGTTATTTAAGATTTTATGTAATAAAGAACGGGCTGTGCGGAGATGCCTTTTTGATTGGCATGGCTGTGGATGTCTGTATTCCATGTTTCATTGGCGGCAGGGAGAAGCGGAGATAACCGGGGTACGGCCGCGGGCTGGCAGAAAACAGTCGCCTCCTTTCTGAGCGGTGTTTTCCTGCATCTGGTTCCGAAGGAGGAACGGAACCGTGTTGCCGGAAGGCAGGGCAGGGACGGTATTGCGTACATGATATGGAACGGAGCTTCCACAAATTTTTCATAGACGAGGGAATAAATAGGTTATGATTTTTATGTCAATCGGGTATTGGAGAAAAGGCTCGCACCGTCCGGCGCGAGGCGGTTTTCCGGTATGGAACCCTTTTCCTATTAATTTAAAGTAATGACGGTGCAAGAAATAGCTGAACAGAGTTTGAAGAGCCTTCTGGCTTCGCTGGGGTTTTCCGCGGATATCGAAGTAACGGAAACGGACGGCATCGTGTGCCTGAATATTTCCTCCCCGGATTCACAGTACATCATTGGAGGGGACGGGGACAGGCTGGATGACCTTCAGTATCTGGTCAACCGCATGATCCAGCGCAAGATGGAAGATGCTCCCCGCGTGAAGGTGGATTGCGACCATTACCGGGAGCGCAACGAAGCCCGTTTGCTGGAAAAGGCCCGTTCCCGGGCCGAACTCGTCCAGGAGAGCGGCAAGCCGATGAAGATGCCTCCGTTGAATGCCTACCACCGTCGCCTGGTGCATAATGCCCTTCAGTCCATGGAAGGAATTGTGACGGAGTCCGAAGAAGGGACAGCCGTTACAAGCGCATTACCATCAGAAAGGGCTGATGGATGGCAGTTTATTCATGAGGGCTTTAGCGGTCATTGCGTTTTTGGCGCTGGCGTTTCGGGACGTGCGGAAATGGATGCCCTTTCCGTCTCCTGTTCTGCGGCTCCCCTCCCTTCCCTCCCCTGTTCTGGTTGTGTACGGTTCAGAGGAACCTGGTTCAGCGGAAGCCCGTTGGTTGAAAGCTCTCCAGCCGGGCACGGAAGAACGCCGCGCGCTGGATGAATATGTGCGTGACGTGCAGTTTGTCACGGTTCCCAGACATCCTTCCGTGAAGGATTGGGAAGAAGACGGCAGCCTGTCCCGTGCGGCGATGCATGGTGTGCGCATGCTGCCTTCCGTGGTTTTCTTGACTCCAAGGGACGTGTATTCGACCTGGTGGAAGGAGGGTCCTCTGCAGCTTCCCTACGGGAAAAAGTGTCCCTGCTTGCGGAAAAAGCGCAGCGCGTGCGGCCGGTGACGCGGGTGAATGATATTCCGAAGGGGGGGACCCTGCGGCAGAAGCCTCCGCCATTTGCCGGGAGCTGGAACAGGTGCCTCCGGAAGCCTGGTTCCGGGATTATCCTGGCACCATGAAGCGTCTGGAAAAATTGAACTGTACGGTTCCGGCTTTTCTGAACGCCCGGGAGGCGGCCCTTCGTCTGGAGAAAAACAGGAAAACGGCCGAATTGCTTGGCGAGTCTTTCCGGGCCAGCAAAGCTTCTTCCATACGAACATGCCTGGAAGCATGGCGTGCCTGCGCGGATGACCCCTCGTTATCCGTGGAGGAGCGCCAGTTAATTCTGCTCTCCATGGTGCATCCCCTCTGGGTGCGGCTGGAAAAGGTTCTGTACCGGGAAGCCCACACTCCGGAAAGCGAGGATGCCTTCAACCAGGCGGTTGCGGTTTTGGAAGAGGTCCGGGACATGAACCGTTCCAGCGTTTGCGGCAGACGGGCGCACCAGCTCAGGGAAGAGCTGAGAAGAGCCCGTCTGGCGGCTGCGCGGTATGATTGATGTGTCTTTCCTGAGTTGCCGGAAATGGACAGGAAGGCCCCCCTGCTTCCGTCACGGAATCAAGGGATGCGTTTTCTTCCGTGATTCCTCTTTCCACAGGAAGGACCGGGCAAATTGGCTTGATTTTGCCCCTGTCCGGGCTAGTCTTCGAACCGTTATGACAGATTCATCCATCCCGGACATGATGGCGGAGGCTCGCCGAGGCCAATGGACTGACCAGCAACTGGCCGCCAAGGCTGTGGAACTGGCGGAGTCCATTTTAAAGCAGTCGAATGCCGGGATGAGAGGGAAAAGAGAAGAGGCAGGCGCAGCAAATGGAGCGCATGATGAATGATCCGGCGGGCAAGGCGTTTACGCTGGCGCTGGCGGATCGGTGTTCTGTCCTTCTTCTCCGGCGCGGGGCGCGGAGTTGTTCCGCTATCTTCTGACGGATATGGCGTTCCCCGTTATTTGTCTGCGGCCGACCGTTTCGCCATGAAGATGGGGGGGAGATTTTCCGCTCAATTTCCGGGTGTGGTCATTCCCGTGATTACCAGCCAGTTGAGAAAGGAGAGCTCCAATGTCATTCTTCCTGCCGAGGATGGAAAACTGCGCCCCCCACCTGCGCCGCAGGCGCAAGGGCGGCATCCGGATGAACATCAACCAGTTAGGGGAGGCCATTCTGGGTGAAAGCGAGGCGCACCACCGTCTTCAGCAGGTCGTGGACCGGCTGACAGACAAGGACTGTGACTATATTTCCGTCAAGATTTCAGCCATTTTCAGCCAGATTCATCTGGTAGCCTTTGAAGAAAACCGTCAAATTGATTCAGGAGCGCCTGCGCATCCTGTATCGGGCGGCCATTACCAATGCGGTGACGTTGCCGGACGGTTCCAGAAAGCCCAAGTTCGTGAATCTGGATATGGAGGAATACCGTGATCTTCATCTGACGGCGGAAGCGTTCAAACGTACGTTGATGGAGGATGAATTCATGCATCTGGAGGCGGGAATTGTGCTCCAGGCCTATTTGCCGGATTCCTGGGAGGAGCAAATGAAGCTGTGCGCCTGGGCGAAGGAACGCGTGGAGCAGAGGGAGCGCGCATCAAAATACGCCTGGTGAAAGGCGCCAACCTGGCGATGGAGAAGGTGGAGGCCTCCATGCATGGCTGGGCGCAGGCCCCATATGGCACGAAAGCCCAGGTGGATGCCAATTACAAGAGAATGCTCCATTACGGCTGCATGCCGGATAATGCCAGATATGTGCAGTTCGGCGTGGCTTCCCACAACCTGTTTGATTTGTGTTATGCCATGCTGTTGCGTGAGCGGGAAGGCGTGCGTGACCAGGTGGGAATTCGAAATGCTGGAAGGGATGGCGAACCATCAGGCGCGGGTCATCCGCCAGGCGGCGGACGGTCTGCTCCTTTATGCCCCCGTGGTTCTGAAGGAAGATTTTCACAGCGCCATTGCCTACCTGGTGCGGAGGCTGGATGAAAATACCAGTGAGGAGAACTTCCTGCATGATCTCTTCGGCATGACGCCGGGGTCCCGGAGCTGGGAGGTCCAGAAAAAGAGGTTTTTGAAGGCCTGTCAGGAAAAGGATGAGGTGAAGTACGGACCCAACCGCACGCAGAACCGCGCTGCGGACCCCATTCAGCCTTCACATTACCGGGATGCCTTTGCCAACGAGCGGGATACGGACTGGTCTCTGAGGCAGAATGCGGAATGGATCAACGGATGATTGCCGCGGAGAAGGAAAATCCGGCGAGGAAATCCCTCTGGTTATAGATGGTGAGGAAATTACGACTAATCTGTGGGGCGTGGGGCGCGATCCGTCCCGCCATAATGAAGTTTCCTATAAATTGCTTATGCGGACTTTGACCAGGTTGAACATGCCTTGGTCACGGCGGACAGGGCCCGTTCCTCCTGGGCGTCCAAAAGCATTGGCGAACGCGCTGAAATCCTGCACCGGGCAGCGCAGGAGCTGTCCAGAATCAGGGGGGGAAGCTATTGCTGCCATGGTGAGGGATGCCGGGAAGGCTCCCACGGAGGCTGATGTGGAGGTGAGCGAGGCCATAGACTTCTGCCGCTATTACGCGGAAGGCCTGGACCGCGACGGAATGAACGACGGCGTGGAAATGTCCCCGCTGGGTACCATCTGCGTGATGTCTCCGGAATTTCCCCTTCGCCATTCCGACGGGCGGTGTAGCTGCCGCCCTGATGGCGGGAAATGCCGTGGTGTTCAAACCGTCCGAACTGGCCGTTTATACGGCTTGGCAGATTGTACAGGCGTTCTGGCGCGCCGGTGTGCCTAAAAACGTCCTTCAATTCGTGCCGATGCCGCGCAATGAATTCCCGCAAGTTTTTGATGGACCCCCGCTTGAACGGCGTGATCATGACGGGATCCTTCCGCACCGGGAAAATGTTGCGCGAACTGCGGCCTGACCTGCATGTGCTGGCTGAAACCAGCGGAAAGGATGCCATGATCATCACCGCTACGGCTGATCCGGATCAGGCTGTAAAGGATTTGGTGAAAAGCGCTTTCGGTCATTCCGGACAGAAGTGTTCCGCCGCCAGCGTGGCTATTGTGGAGGCTTCCGTTTATGACAATCCCGCCTTTTTGCGTCAGTTGAAGGATGCCGCCGCCAGCCTGAAGGTAGGCGGGTCCTGGGAAGTCAACTCCGTGGTGACGCCGCTCATCAGGGAGCCGGAAGGGAATCTGCTCCGTGCGCTGACGCAGCTGGAACCCGGGGAGGAATGGCTGCTCAAGCCGGAACCTTCGGAAGACAACCGTGCCTCTGGTCTCCCGGCATCCGGCTGGGGTGAAACCGGGAAGCTGGTTCCATCAGACGGAATGCTTCGGTCCGGTATTGGGAATCATCCGTGCGGAAAACCTGGAGGAAGCCATTGACATCCAGAACGACTCCGAATTTGGCCTTACCGGCGGCCTTCAGTCCCTGGATGAACGGGAAATTGCCTTGTGGAAAACTAAAGTGCAGGTAGGCAACGCGTACATCAACCGTGTCATCACCGGCGCCATTGTCCGCCGCCAGCCGTTCGGTGGGTGGAACCATTCCTCCATGGGGCCTGGAGCCATAGGCCGGAGGTCCCAACTACCTTACCATGCTGGGAAGTTGGGAGGAAAAAGGCGCTGCCCCAAAAAGCTGCGTACGCCGGGTGAACGTATCTCCGGACTGGTGGAAAAACTGTGTTCCGAGCTGCCGGACTGCGCCAAGCGCATCCGTTCTGCGGCCGGGTCCCAGGCCAAGTGGTGGATGGAGGAATTCGGCGTGGAACATGATCCTCCCGTGTTTACGGAGAAAATAATACCTTCCGCTATATCCCGGTGAAGGGAATTCTGGCCCGTGTGGAAAACATGTCCGACGATAACGTCGCCATTCTGCTGCTGGGGGCGAAACTGTGCGGGGTGCTCCTGCACCTGAGCATAGGGACGAGCCGCCCTTGGATTCAGAAAATGCATGGTTACTATGCTTCCCTGACGGTGGAAACGGAAGCGGAATTGATCGTCCGGAAGCCGGAAGCGCTTCAAGGCGTACGGTTCCTGCGTGGAACAGATATTTCCGAGGCTCTGGCCAATGCCGCCCGTGCCCGGGATGTGGAAGTACTGGACCGTCCCGTGCTTGCCAATGGGCGGTTGGAGCTGCTGGGTTATTTCCGGGAACAGGCTGTTTCCGAAACCGTTCACCGCTACGGCAATCTCATCCGCCGCCGGGCAGTTTTAAAACAGACAGCGTGTGAAGGGTAGGGAAGGCCTGAATCCCGGCTTCCGGGTATCTTAGCCATAAAAATGAAGGGAAATCCTCCTGCCGGTTCAAAAAGGAAAACATGGGTGTTGGGGGTGTTTTCCCTTTCGTTTCGGAATAGCTCTTCACCGAAAGGAGAGGGGGAAAGTTTCACTTGCAAGGAGGGAAGAGGAGTATCCTGTTGAATGAAATATGAACTTCGCCGAATGAGAAAATTTTTCACCAGGCCTCACGGTGAACAATTCCGGTGGGGCGGGAAAAGGTTCCATGATCCTTATGGAGGAAGAGGCGTGGAAGTCTGCAGGAAGCGCAGGCTTTCCCGAAGAGCTTTCCCCTGTTGCCGGGGGAGGGATTGGGTGCTTTTGCTTCTTTTCTCCATTTAATGATAGAACGTTTCCGGGAAACGGGTATATTATCAGGAACGTTTGCGATGACGCGGCGCTGTTTTTTCCACGTAACCATGAACACCAACCAATCATTGAATTCCCGCGGCAGCCACATCGCCTGGGTGGATTTTCTGCGTATCCTGGCCTGCTTCCTCGTTGTCCTGGCCCATTGCTGTGATCCGTTCGTTGGAAGTTTTGACGGTTCCTTCAACTTTAAATCCGCTGTCTTCTGGGGAAGTCTGGTACGGCCGTGCGTGCCTTTGTTTGCCATGATCTCCGGAGTGTTGCTCTTTCCCGTCACCTTGGAAATGGGCGCTTTTTACCCAGGCGCCTCAAGAGGGTGCTGGTTCCGCTCATTGTCTGGTCACTGGCGCTTCCCTTGCTCTACTTCGGATACTTTGCCGCAGGCGTGCATACGGCCAGCCCCAACATCGTGATGGACAACTACACCTGGAGCGCCACCGTCGGCAAGCTTTACACCTTTCTTCTTCAACTTCAACTATGACACCACGCCCCTGTGGGACGTATACATGCTGGTGGGCCTGTACCTCTTCATGCCCATCATGAGCGCGTGGCTGACGCAAGCCAGGAGGAAGGATGTGAAAATCTTCCTGGGCATCTGGATATTCAGCATGACTCTCCCCTACATCCAGATGCTTGCTCCGGCGCTGGGGTATACCGGCAATTACGGCAATATGGGGATTCTCGGCGTTTGCGACTGGAACCCGTACGGCATGTTTATAACTTTGCCGGCTTCCTGGGGTACATGGTGCTGGCCCATTACCTGGCCAAATACCCGCTGGCCTGGGTTGGAAAAAAACGCTGTCCATTACTATTCCCCTCTTTTTTGATTGGTTTTGCCGTTACGTTCTTCGGCTTTCTGGAAACGCAGAAGCACTTCCCCGGTCAATATTCCAAGCTGGAAGTGCTCTGGTATTTCTCCGGAATCAATGTATTTCTGATGACCTTTGCCATCTTTACCATCGTCAGCCGGATCAGAATCAAGGCTGGTCCAGTGCTGAGCAAGGTGGCGGCGCTTACTTTCGGCGTGTATCTGTGCCACTTCTTCTTTGTCCAGTGCTCCTATGACTTCGTGAACTTCATCGGGCTGGGAAGGCTGCCCTCCGCCGTAAAAATTCCGTTGATGGCCTGTCTGGCCTCCGCTGTCTCCGCGGCGTTGGTATGGCTGTTGAGCCTGAACAGGTGGACGCGCAAAAAGCATCATGTAAACCGCAGATATTTTTTGCCCGGGTGGTCCTTGAAATCAATACTTTTAGTGTTCCTTGCCGCTGAAAGAAGAATAGGAGGGGTTCCGGGGAAAGATTCCCTATCCAATTTTCCCGCCGCCGCCAAGCCCTGTGGGGAATTTTTTTTCAACGGTTAGGAATCCAACAAAACCAGAGGAAATATTTCTTTTTAATTTTGGGAGTTATGATTTATTTTTTATATTTGGAATTCATGCTTTTTCCTTTCTTCTTGGGAAGAAAATTCTGCAAGAGTGGTAGATTAGTTTGGGTCGCTACGGTTTCTGCATACTCATATGCTGATCGGCGGAGAGCAGGAATAAAATTAATATAGAGGTTCCAAAATAATTACTATGCTGTTCTAGGCAGTTTGGACTGTGATCAATCTCTAATGCTTGGAAAATCATGAAATCTCTTGAAAAACATTATTTTTACGTCGAAAAAGAAAGGGGAGACGAAAGAAGTGGTACTCATCAATATCCGTAAGAGGTATTTGGAATTTGTGAGAGTCGTTTTATCCCATTTGAGATATGTTTCTTCTGCCCCTTATGGTTATGGAGAGCTTTTCCCTTATCTCGTCATTGGTGGTTGTTCAGTATATTGTTTCCTTATAGGTGAAGCTGTAGAAGTTTGCCCTTATAGAATGGATCGTGAAAAAATATGATCTTATGAAATGGGAAATGTTTTTAATTTTACTTTATTAAGGGTGCATTCTTGTTGAACGTATAGACACGACTTGGATGGACGTTATAATGCGTAGAGGCACCTCCCACAGCCGCGGAAGGTGCCTCTGTCAGTTTCAGAGATTTAAATTCGTTAACAATCAATTTCTTCAATCGTAATTCCACTCGGAATCAAGGCACGGTTAACGATAATATCGTAGTCCTTGATGGATCTGGGGAAATTCTACGTTTTCATGTTTGATAACGGATACGGCATCAAATAATTTATGTGCCGGGGCATTTCTAGTTCGCTGTCATGTTTGAACAGAACAATTTTGCGAATGGCCATGGAACCGGAAGGCCGGGCGGCAGACGCATCAAAATCAAACAGGTGTACAAGTGCATCTTGGAAGATGTTCCAGTCTTTTTCCGAGAATCCGGTTTGCTTGGCCAGGAAAGGATTCAAACATCCTTGGGTTTTGTACAAAGCATAGGGAGGGTGAATTTTTCTTCCCATGGTGCGATTGTCTCCCTTTTGCTTTGATGGCTTCCGCTTCCGTTGTCACAGCACATCGTGTCACTGCAAATTCCTGAGGTTGAGACGGGATCAATGGAACGTGCAAAGGATATCTGGATGGGTCCTCTCACTTGTCCGCAATTAACACCTGTGGTCATGACGGCCCCAAAGGTGCGTATGTCGAAAAAAATGTTTGGCACATCCAGGATTTTGCCTTATCATAATCCGCCTGTTTGGCATCCTTCTGGTTGATATCCAGAGCTTGATAGGCCCGGCTTTGTTGATTGTTCAGGATGGCTTTTTCTTTAACATAAATTTCGTAACTGGGTTCTCCGTCCCTGGTTAATTGATGAAGTTGCGAACCTTGCGTTTCAAACATACATCTGTGATCAGTCCATGGCCAGATTCTGCATCCATGCGCGGCAGGTTTCCGCATCTGGATCTCCGTTCGGATTTGCATCAGTCACGTCAAACAGAATGAGAAAGTCAATTTTATTCATTGTTGTTATAGTTTGGTTGATTCTTATTCAGGAAGCTTCTTTATCTTTGGAGGTAAAAAAAATCATTCATCTGGTGATAGAACCCTAAATCAAAATAGGCTTGTTGTTCCAGCCCCAGATGTGCTGGAGGTATATCCGGCATATGAGATTTGATTTCCTGAACCAGTTTTTTCCCGGTTGATTTTGGCGCCCTCTCCATGGTTTTGCTTAATCAGCCGCAGATGATGTTGGTATAGTTTGTTGATGGTAGGAAGAACGGAACGGGGTGTGCTGGACATGCTGGAAAAATAGGAATCGCGAATCGTGCGGTTGAGGTTATGCCCCAGGGCGTCTTCCTGGGTTTTTACATAGATGGCAAAGAGCCTACCCAGCAAGTATCCGATGTTGTGGTTGTCTGGATTAATTGTCTGCATGGTGGTAAGGTCATGATTGTTTGTTTTTCTGTAAAGCCACCCCTTGAGGAAGGAGCAACGGATATAATTGATTTTCTTATCAATGCGGCAACGTCTGATAATGGCCTGGGCGATGATGTCCGGATAGGGCAAACGGAAGAGAATGGATTTCATCAATACCCCGCTGTATAGAGAAGGGATTTCTTTCGCATCCCTGACAGTTTCTTTTAAGATATCATAAGGTTTCGGTAATTCCGGATCCGGATGTTTACTGTTTTCTTCCGTCCACTGACGAGCCAAAGAAATATCCCGGTAATGAGCCTGGATATTTTCCATCAATTTTCCGAAAGTCGATTGATTCCAGAAACGGATGAAAAGGCGGGAAGCATTTGGGGAAATACCCAGTATGAAGAAAAGGAACGTCCGCATCATCCAGTTTGCTTTTTGAAAGTTCTCTTTCCGTAATAAATTCGTAATTTTAGATATTTTGTCCAATGTGGTGCGATCAACGGCAGGAGGCAGAGGCTTATCTGCCGTCACAGATCCAAAAAGAAATGCTTCCATATCCATGGTTTCCCTGGGGGCATCTGCCCAGAAAAACCACAGTAGTGTCCCCCAGGCGCGTGTTGTATTGGGAATGGGAGAGCAGGTAGTTAAGGGCATTGCAATAGGAAAGCCGTGTTTTCTCCTACAGGTGCGTTGAGACTCTGTTCCTTGCCATAAGAGGTAAAGGAGGCGCAATTGAATGATACTATTTTGGCTCCTGAAACCTGGGCGCCTGGTATCCCCTTAATGGCAGGTTCGTGTAGAAGAGCCAAGGGTTCTTCTTTGCCGGAAACGAGGCAAAATCCCTTGTGCCTTTTTCTTTTTTGCTGCCCTGCCATTCCTCTGCTCCTCTATGGAACCACCATTTCTGGATTTCCGGATTTCATGAACATCATGCATTTCTCCCGTGATACGGAAGATACCGTTGGATATCCACAGATCGGGAGAGGGCAGCAGGAAGGCGTCAGGTCGGGATCCCATTGTTCCAGAAAACGGCATACCGCAGAAAAATGAGGATGGTTGACGGAGCTTTCCACGGCAAGATGTTTGTCTCTAAAGCTGGAAAATGCTTCCCGGATGCGCTTCTTTTCTTTTTCTTCTGTTACACCCTTATAACCCAGCAAATATCCGCAGTTATCCCATAAAAACAGGGGTTTAAGCCTGAACCGGAAGATTTGTTGGCCCCCAGGACAAGAATGGGAATGGAATGGGGTTTTGCCACCTTTTTCCCTAATGGTTTTTGTCTATGGCCCGGATGTCATCCATGCTTACAAGGGTTCCATCGGGCTTCAGGATGATGCGGAAAGAAATTTTCTGACGGCTTTTTCCCATCGTCGGCAAATCTCCTTTTTCCATCACCTCGGATCCTGGGACAGTCTGTCATAAAGCTGGGTTAATGCCGGAATGATCATATCAGGAATTGGTTCGGTTTAGGGATGGTACATGCAGGATCCCGGACTTCAGTTCAGCCGGAAAAAATGGGGCACGGCAGAAAGTTTCTTTCCATCAAGGGAGCTGATGATTTTCCCTTTTTTATCAGGAACGAATCTTTACTTCATGGAGCATCATGCCCAGGTTCCGGTTTTGCTGGTCCGGAGGCAGTGAAGAAGGCGGGGGCGTTGACTGATCCCACCATTCAAAGGGAAACGGGGAATCCCTTGTTCCAAAGTAAGGTTGATGAAAAGACTGTCCTTTCATGGCCCTTCGTTTGAACATTTCAGAATGCTTGGCTTGGGTGTTAATGTTCTCCTGTTCTTTAAGGACGGAAAATGGGCCTCAATAAGATAGTCCACATCTTGCAGGATGGTAGAGGAACGCTGCTGCCGGGTTTTCTCTACCAGAAGCCCTAAGCGGGCTTCCCCCTCCGTTTTTGATGACGTCGGATTTGGGAGGAGTTGCTTTGGCCGAGACTTCATTTCTCCGAATGGAAACCAGTTTTATTGGTTTTAATACATGTATTTTATCAATATGCCACCGAATTTTCCGGTTTCCAATAAATGGCGCTTAAAATGCCTATGGCTGCTGATGGGGTCATGACTTCATAGGAGTACCTTTCTGCCTTTAATTCCGGTCTGGTAAAACAGGCCCATTCTCCCCAAACATGTAATAAAAAATTCCAGTTTCAGTCATGGTTAACAAATGAAACCTATATACGCCGGATCGCTTTGTTGCAAGGATAAAATTCCTTTATGTTCATCGTAAACTGACGGGGAGGGATGCAGAATATTAATGGTGCCGTCAATGTATGACTCCATTCCATGTTTCTGTAAGGCAACCCATTCTCGATCATATATTTGTACACTATAACGCTGAATTTCACGCCGCAGGCTTTTGTTGGGGTAAAGTCCTTGGGAATCCAGAATCTTCAGACGTTCCCTGATGTGGCAAGCCTCCGGATCAATAGTGATCATCACGGAATGCGACGCATCAGGGATCATTTTGAAACTTTTATTAATATCTTTGAATCTGAGGGATTTGAATACTTTTTCAGATACGGGGTTCAGTAGAGCCATTTCCCTAATATTTTTACTATCCCATAAATTAGTTTGATTTTTACGGTTATTGTAATAAATCCTGAAAAAACGATTGGAAATTTCAGGGGAAAGAAGGGCTGCTTCCGGTTCTTGAGCCAAAATCTCCCGAGTTGTCGGAGGCGGATGCCCGGAGGTCATCCAAAATATCGGGAAGAGGAAAGTCTGTGGATTCATAGACGAAGACAAGCCCTTTTCCTTCTCTTTCACCATGTCGGTTGCAGCGGCCGGCAGCCTGGGCGATGGAATCAATTCCTGCACAAGCTCTATAAACTGTAGGAAAGGAAATATCTATGCCTGCTTCAATAACTCTCGTGGCGATAAGAATAATGTTTTTCCCTGCTCCAGTTTCTGTTTGGCAGTTTGAATGACTTTTTCCCGGTGAATCGGGCACAGTCTGGCGGACAGGTGGAGAATATGGGAGGCGGACTGGGAAGAAAAAGCGTCAAACAGGAACTGGGCTTCCTGGTCGTGTTGACAATGAATAGAGCGGATTGATCCGGGAGTGTATTCCAATGCCTGATAAGGGCATTTTGATCCATTCTGCCCAGATGCTGTATGGTTACACGCTGTATGGCGTTTTCCAGTCGGCGTTCGAAGTCGTTTCCGAGCAGACTGGTAAGTTCTCCGGCTGGCCATCCTATGGGGAATTCCTTCTTGTGTTCCAGAGTCGGCTGGGTGGCTGTGCAAAGCACCAGGTACATCCGTAATCTTTTCTAGGGTTTTCATGGCTTCCAGGCATGGGGCCAATAAGTGTGAAGGAAGGTTTTGAGCCTCATCAAAAATAATGACGGAATTGGTAAGTGCAACTTTCTACAAACGGATGGCTTGTTGGAAAACAAAGATTCAAAAATTGGACGCTGGTAGTAACGATGAGAGGCGCATCCCAGTTTTCCGACATCAATCTTACTCTTTCCGTATCTTTATCTGCCGCTAGGTTGGAGTGATGCTCCAATACGCATTCCATTCCGAATTTTTTTCATCCAGTGGGGCCATGATTTCCCTGAACGTTTTTGCTGTTTGGTCAATAATGCTGGTAAAGGGTATCACGTAAATTACACGGCTCATGTGGCAGTGCTGCGCATGGGCAAGTGCAAAGCTGAGAGAAGAAAGGGTTTTTCCTCCGCCTGTAGGGACATTGAGCTGGTAAATCCCCTGAGGGACTTGGGCCCGGGAAAGGCATTGATGGTGTATCTCACGCCGTAGACGTTGAATGGGGTGAGATTCCGAGCACTTTCCATGTTGCCCAAATGCGCTTCAAGCCTCAGGCTCATTTGTGCCAGGATATTTTGAGGCCAGGAAGGCCCTCATGTCCCGTTTTTCCTGGCACATGAAGTGTTCCGTTCCTAAAAAATCACTATCTGTCAGGAACGAGAAAAGCATTCGTATCTGCATGGCTACAGCAAAACCCAGATTACGATCCGGAGTGTGCGATTTTTCGTGCCAGAGACGTGGAGGGGACGGTTCTGTAAAAGAATACAAATCAGCGGGGGCATAGGGATTTTAATCAGGAATTTTTTTTATGAAATCGTTCGAAAAAAGATCAGGGCCATTGGGAAGTCCTGCATGATGGCCGGCAATGATATAGGCCAGCATATCACCGTATGATGCTTTGGATGTGCCCCAGTGGGTGCTGGCATGTTTTTGCTCCAGCGGTGGAATGATCTACTTTTTTCCGCCGTTCAGCTCTACTGTTTCTGTTGAGTGTGGAGAAATTTGTTTATCTTTAATATATTTCTGAAATCTTACAAGGAAAAATTTCCCCAAATCGTGCCAGAGTGCGGCGGCTTCAACCCAATAGAGCCACGCTCGCGCAGGGATGCAGGCAACTCCTTGATTAATTGGCCCGCATAATACCGAACCATGTTCAGGTGCCCGGGGATTTTCCCCTTATCGTTGGGGCATGTATAGAGAGGTTCATCCACGCAGATTCCATTATCCAGCCATTTACGGTGGGCAATAGGGGATTCTCATCATTCATAGGTCGCATTATGTTGCACATATGTTGGGAAAATCAATATATATTTATTTTTTTGCATTATTGGTTGAGTCTGTCGCTAAGGTATGGGATGTTTTTTCTCAGATGCCTGTTTCTGTCACTATGAGTGTTTCTTGCCCATACTCTGTTCCTTTGGCGGCATTGCAGCATTACCTGTACTGTCCCAGGCAGTGTGCGTTGATCCATCTGGAATGTTGCTGGGAAGAGAATCAGTTCACAGCAGAGGGAAAGGTGTTTCATGAACGTGTCGATTCTGGAATGACGGAAAACCGGGGAGAAAACGGGTATTGCGTTCTCTGCACATTTCTTCCGTACAGTGGGGGATTCATGGTATTGCAGATGTGGTGGAAGCCGTCTATGTTCAAAAGGAGCGGCGTAGTATCCATGACGCCTGTGGAATACAAAGTAGGTAAACCCAAACCGCACCGTGCGGATGAAGTTCAGGTGTGTGCCCAGGCATTGTGCCTGGAGGAGATGTTTGAGATAAAAGTGCCTTTTGGGTTTCTTTTTTTTATGGGAAAAACCAGCGTAGGCTTAAGGTGTCATTTGATGAGGAATTGCGTTTTCTGACTGCCCGGGTTATTCGTGATGCCAGAGAGGTATTGACAGGCATGGTTACACCGCTTCCTTTTTATTCCAAAAATTGCAAATCCTGTTCCCTGGTCAATGACTGTCTTCCTGACGTTTGCCGGGAGCACAGGCAGACCATGAAAGCCCGGGTGGATAGTGTGTTTGAAGACAGCCTGGAAACAAGTGAAGCCGATGATTTATGAAGAAGCATTTAAATACATTGTTTGTGACGCTGGAAGGATGCTGGCTGTCCAAGGATGGCGATACCGTAAAAGTCAATGCGGAAGGAACATGTCTGCTGCGGGTTCCCCTCCATAACTTGGAGGGTATTGTGACGCTGGGGTGGGACATAGGAGTTTCCCCTTATTTGATGGGAGCCTGTGCGGAACGCGGCATCACGCTTTCCTTCTGCAATCCTTACGGTAAATTTTCTGGCTGGCGTACAGGGCTTCATGAAGGGAAATATCCTGTTGCGCCGGGATCAATACCGCTGGGCTGATGATGAGGCAAGATGGGTTGGCGTTGCCCGGGAAATGATAGAGCCAAAATTGCGAATTGCCGCAGTTTGCTTTTAAGGGCGCAGAGAACGTACGGGAAAGATTTATCGGAGGAGGTCGATCGTCTGGCAGCTTTTTTGCCGCATGGCCCGTGGATGCAATTCCGGAGACATGTTGCGGGGCATTGAAGGTTCCGCAGCGGAAACCTATTTTTCCTGCTTGTCCCATTGCCAGAGGACGGAAGATCCGGAGCTGGTGTTTGAAAGCCGCAATAGACGTCCTCCCA
>VOFG01000301.1_pt1 | contig 124000 bp, 125 predicted proteins | sample 5384171 | NCBI WGS metagenome assembly VOFG01 (sample SAMN12384726, study PRJNA508395) | human gut metagenome | isolation source: healthy gut F | host: Homo sapiens
TCCAATCAGCGGATAGGTCATCACAACTGCCTGTCCCGCATAGGACGGATCGGTCAGAACCTCCAGATAACCGGTCATCGATGTGTTAAACACGATCTCACTGATGACCTCTCTGGTGGAACCAATGCTGGTTCCTGTAAATACATTCCCATCTTCGAGTATCAAAAAAGCTTTCATTCGTCTCCCTGTCCTTTCACTTTTTTCCCAAAAAAAAAAACGTTTCCGTTTTTCTTCTTTTTTCCAGAACGCACATGCACACGGTGTGTGATGCATCGTCTTCGTGCCATTATGGGCAGTGCTATGCCTTTTTCCTAAATTGTAAAAAGTTTATCATATCATAGGATATTTTTCAACCTTTTTCCGAAATCAAATAATGTATAATTTTTACACTGTGATGTATAAAAATTATACATTATTGCCAAACAGATTCCTAGTCCTCTTATACGGATCAGAATACAGCCTGCCAGCAGCATAAGCAACGTTAAGGCAGAAAGCTGTGGCAGCCATTCCACGATGCCTTTACCGGTTCCATCTGAGGCTGTCGTTTGAACAATCCCTGTCATACAAAAAGCTGCACATATCATCAATGCGTTCATTTTCGTTTTTACAATAAAAGAAATGAGCAGAACTGCAGCCGTCAGAAAAACTATATACAGAAGCATTCCTAATATTTCTTCTCGCACAAGACTCCATATCGATATCACCGTCTGCGTCCCTTGTTCAGAAATCACCAGAAGCATCTGTCCTCCGGTTCCATATCGTGCTGTTCCAAGCAGAAATAATATGCCTGCCGCACTGCCAACACATACGACACTCACCAGTACACGTACAAAAAATCGTTCCAGATACAACCATTCCTTTTTTATTGGCAGGATGTATAGTCTGTAACAAGTTGCATATTCAAATTCATTCGCCCACGCATCAAAATGCAGCAAAATAATCAAAACTGTAAAAATCAAAAATAATACACTGTTTCCAGAAAAAGCCTCTTTCCATAACCATGCAGCCTGAGGCACAACCGGACAGACCGGTTCCTCTGTTCCGCTCTGCTGATATGCTTTATGTAACAGCATACGTGCTCTCCAATCAGCAACACTCCCTCTGAATATGCCCGTATACTCCACTTCCTCTCCCAGTTCCTCAATCGCTATTAAATTTTCGTCTTCCTCCAGCACCGTCCTGCGAATTCCATTCTCATCCCAAGCCTGTTCCCAATAATAACGCAACCGAATATTGGTCTGTTCGTACTGTTTCCATGCATTTAGCAATAAACTGGCATGTGCAAATTTTTCTGCACTATTGTCCCCCCATAGTTCCATGCACTGCCTCTGATACTCAGATTCCCAGATCGTAATATCTTTTGCATTTTCTTCCAGTTCTTCCAACACTGTCTGCGCATAATTCTCATACTGTGTAACATAGTAAAGTCTATATGCAAAAACAACCGCCAGCACTCCCACAATCCAGACCAGGTAATTTTTCCGGCTAAAGAAAAGCCGTATTTCATTTTGCAAAAATGCTTTCATTTCTTATCTGCTCCATACAAATTTTTGTAAAATTCTTCAAGATTTTCAAACCTGTCGGAAAGATCATCAAGCTTTCCATCAAAACAAACCATGCCATCGTCAATAGCAACGATTCGATCTGCAATCTTTTCCACTTCCGAAAGTTGATGGGAAGAGATCAAAACAGCACTCCCCCTCTGACGAATCTCCTCGATTTCCCGTCGCAGCCGAAAAACTGCTTCCGGGTCAAGGCCATTGGTGGGCTCGTCCAGAATTACCAGTTTGGGTTGATCCACAATCGCTATTGCCAGATTCAGCCGCATTTTCATTCCCATGGAATAGGTTCCGGTGCGATCCAAAAGTCTGTCCCCCAGATCTGTGAAAACGGCAAGTTCCTCCACCCGCTCTTTGGGCACCTTTCTGGCTGTTGCTGCCATCCGCAGATTCTGTATACCGCTTAATTCAGGATAAAGAGCGGGGACTTCCATGGCAATTCCAATCTGTTTTAATGCTTCTAAGCGGTTGCTTTTGATGTCATTCCCACAGATTCTGATTCTCCCTCTATCTGTCCTATATAATCCACTGATGCATTTTATTGTAGTCGATTTTCCGCTCCCATTTGGTCCTAAAAGTCCTACAATCTCCTGTTCGTCCACGGAAAAACTTAATCCCTTCAGAATCTTTTTTCTTTTCTTAGACTTTTCAATATCTTCAACCTGTAAAACCTTCATTCCGCTCTCCCCTATATTCTGTCTTTTTTCCCGGATACAGTACACGTTATTATCATAATCAAAATACAACTGAATGTTAGTTCCAATACCGCATACAGCCATGTGATCCGTTCTGATCCCAGCGTCACATTCCAGCAGGATCCAATCGCAAACGGATTATATGGTTTTCCCCAGCCTGTCAGCTGACTGTATCCTGTAAGCACGGTTGCTGCTGCCACCACGAAAGTTCCGCCCTGTGAATGCTGTATCAGCACTCGAATCCCGCTTCCAAGCATCGCAAAAAACAAAACTTTTAAAGCTGCAAGTATACACATATATAGTAGGAAACGATATAACGGAAGTGATCCCAACGGATAAGTTGTATACAGCATGACTCCTCTTCCTCCGTCTGTATACTTATAATCCGCATACATGCGGGCTAACCCCTCATAGGAGTAATCTTCCAGATGCTCGTATGAATAAAACCTCTTATAGGTTTTAACATCCACAAACATATGGCTGTCAATCCCATCAAAGCCGCATCGCATTCCCCAATATAAAAAACACACACCTATTCCAATCGCACACACAACTCCTGCCGCCACAAAAAAAGAGGTCACATAATGCCTGTACTTCTTCCACTCACTGTATGGCTGCACTGTCATAAATTCATACCTGTGGTCATTTTTTCCTTCCATAATGTAGCCAAAAGAAAATAACAGGATGCAAATATCTAATATCGTAAGTACATACGCATTTTCACAAAATAGAGTCTCTAAAAAAGCATAGGGCGATCCGAGTCCAATCCCAGACTTTTTTTATCATAATCATTTAATAAATGTTCCAGACGGCTCATATTATTTTCATACGCTGCAACAGAAGCTTCCATCAGTTCGGACGATACATATGGATTCGCAGTCATAGAAGAAATGTCAAACGGAAGGTCATAAAGTCCCAGCTGCCTGCCCCATTTCTGAAACATATCTGCACAACGTACTTCAACAGGGCTGCATCCACGCTCTGGATAAACAAACATCTGGTATGATACAATACTGCATATCACCCCATATGCCTTATATTCCTTCTGGAACTGCTGTGACTCTGTCCCGCCCACCTCAAGCAATGCAATAAGTTCCTGTAATTCTTCTATTCTCCATTTACGAAATTGTATTGCATTTGTATTAAATTTTCGCCGTTTTGCATCTCCTGCATCTCTGCGCGCAGTAGCAAGCTCCGATTCTAACAGCTGCCGATGCATCACAAGTTCATATTGCAGTTCCCGCTTTATATAGTTCGTGTCCTGACTGGATGTAATCGATCTTTGCAGTTCCACCGTAGCTTTTAATCCAAAAAGCAGAACAACCAACAGAAAAATATAGGCTGCCTTATTTCTAAGAATCGATACTATCTCATATTTCAACATACTTTTCTCCGTCTTTATCATAAAGGTAAGGTGTGCTGCCACACCTTACCTTTATGATACTTGAAGTTTCTCACATTTTTAATTTCATAAATGGAAACTTTTCCGACATTTATGCAGGTTTTTCAAAACCTTGCATTTTCCCTATGTCCGTTTTATACTGTTTGTAGTTTCATATAAAGGAGCTATTTTCTATGAGTGTACAACATGCCGGTTCTATTATTAGACAGGCCCGCCTTAATGCGGGTCTAACCCAGGAACAATTATCCGATGGAGTCTGTTCTACCCTCTCTCTGTCCCGCATTGAGAACGGCTCTGCCGGTGTCAGCCCTGCCACTTTTCAGACTTTAATGGCACATGCTGGTATCTTTTGTGAAGCTTATCCTACTTTCTCGACGCGCGCAGACTTTGACTGCTTTTACGCCTTGAAGGAAGTACGCTTTTATCTGGATTCCTGGCAACTCACGCCCGCCTGCCAGTTATTGGATCACATTGAAATGCTGAATTGGGCAGACAATAAATTTTACTATCAGGAATGGCTTCTGCTTCACTGCAAGCTGCAATTACGTTCTGGTCATGCAAATCACGCCCATACTTATGAGCTGGTTCGCTTTGCTTTAAAAATCACAAGATCTGATATCGACAATGCAGCAATCCATTCTCTGTTTTTGTCTTCTGTCGAAATAGAACTATTTATATATCTTGCGCAGGAAGCACTGTACCTTGGTGATACAGCTACTGCTCATCATGTCTGCCAGCAGATTTCTTCCTATCTCTCTGCCCGTTCGCTTTCTTTTCTTGAACGGGATCGTTTACTTGCGGAAAATGCGGTGGTATATACCAAATATCTGCTGACTGTCTGTGACTATAAGTCTGCACTTGAACTGTCGGACTTCTACCGCCATCAAATGATTTTAAATCTTGACGACGGACTTATACATGAACTGACGTTTTTAACCGCACTCGGATACTATTATATGGGACAACAGGATCGTTTTCTGACCTTATTTAAAACTGCCTTTTTCTCTGCCCATTCCATTAACAGCTGTTATGCCACCATCTGTAGAAATTATGTTTCCAACCACCTTTCTGCAACTTTGGTTGAAGACTTAAACTTATTTTCTGATATTCCGCTTATATCGTTTCCCCTCAAGCTCCCCATAGATGTCTCTTCTATGGGAGATGGCACCTATGACTTTTTCTCTCACAAGGTTCTCACGCTGGGGGGCCTGATCCGCTCTCTACGCAAAGATCAAAAATTATCTCAGTCGGCGCTTTGCCGAGGATTATGCAGCAAATCCAAGCTTTCAAAAATCGAAAACGAAACACAGCAGCCTGATATCATTCTTGCTCAAACCTTGCTTCAACGCCTAGGTATTTCGGATCTTGTTTTTACATTTTACGGGAGTGAAAAAGAGAACAAACTGCAGGAACTCCAGCTTCGTTTAGCGAAAACTCGTATGAATCACAAAACCTTACAGCTTGATCTTGTAAAAAAAATGGAGATGCTATGCAACTCCAAAGATATCTGCTATTTACAATTTGCTGCTTACAAATCAGCCATCTGTGAATCCGACAATGATCAAAAATTAAAAGGGTTAAAAAATGCTCTTTTCATGACTTTGCCCGGCTTTCAATTTGATAAAATTCTTGACTATCGATTATCGTGGATAGAACTTACCATTTTAAACAATATCTGCCGCACTTATGCAACTATAAATCCTACACATGGCATTTACTGTTTTTATAAGCTTCTGGAATATACCAGCCATGTTCCGTTGGATGTTCTCGAGAAAAAGCGTTCCTTCCCCGTAACCTTGGGAATGCTTATAAGATTTCTTTATACAGAAAATCGTCTTTCGGAAATCGTTGCGTTAGTCCCGCTTTTTTCCGATGCTATAAGTTCAATGTATTTTACAGGGAACATTTTTTCACACTACTGTCAGGCATTAGGATCACTTGGTCTCACAAATTCCGCAAAGGAATTTGCACACTATGCCTATTACAATGCCCTCCTTATGGAGGACATCTACAATGCATCCGGTCTGAAAAATGATCTGAAAAAAAATTACAATATTTCTTTACTATAAAATTTCAATATTCTCTTCTGAGAACCAGCAGGGCACAAGAAAATAGCAAAAGTGGAAACAATTTTGTTTCCACTTTCGTAAAATCACTTCAAATATTTCTCCCACAGATCGCTGTCCGTCCGGTACGCTTCCAGTTCCTCCATCGTCCACTGCGTGGAATCCCAGCCGTGCATAATCAGTCCTTCATCGTAATAATGATAGGTAAGATTCACATAAATATCATTTTTGCAGAGGACATAGTTGCTGTAATATCTTCCCTCCAGAATCTCCCCGTCCATCGTCTGTCCCGCCATCCGGGCGGTAAATGCGGGTGCATCGTTGAAAGAATCCGACTTCTCGCAGATTTTTTCATAATAAGCCTCCGCAAACGTATCATCCGAACGCAGCACATCCTCAACCTCATATCGCTCTGCCGTGGCAAGATTGATGACTCTTGTGCGCAGGTCACAAAACTCTCCCCACATGCTTCCATTAAAATAGTGATCCTGAAATGCCACGCACAGAATCTCATCGCTCATATACGTGATCTCATAGTCCACATAGCATGCCAGATACGGGTAGTCTTCATCCAGATACAAATATTCTTCCTGCGGCTCCGGATACATGGTATCCAGCTGCGCACAGGCGGCATTCCGCAGAATCTCATTTACTCCGGTCGCATCTCTTCCATCCGCATAGGTAATAACCGGATACGAAACATCGTACTCCTCAAATCCGTCTTTCCGCTGATTCGGGACCTCGATATGCTGTGCGGTAACCGTATAGGAAAGCTGATCTGCCACATAAATGTCATCCTGTGTGACAAAAAAGTCCTTTCCCAGAGAATCCGGCAGTTCTAATACCTCACGTTCCTCCTCGGTGTCTTCTACCTCCGTATCGTCCTCCGTATAGCTGCCATCTGCCCCGTCTCTGTACGCCTCCGCAGACGACTCATTCCACGTCAACGTATCCTGCACGGTACGGTTGACCGCGTGAAAAAGAATGAACGCCGGCACGGTCACAAGCAGCACGGCACCAGCTATGACCGCCAGTACAATCCACAGCAGAGCACGGCTCTTTTTTTGAGGTGCTGTCTGCTGACCGTAACTCTCTCCGTACCCCTGTCCATATCCTGTGTTCTGATAGGACTGCTGACCGTAACTCTGTCCGTAGCCCATATTCTGATTCTGCTGCTGGCCGTAGCCCTGTCCATACCCCGTGTTCTGATATTGCTGCTGACCATAGTCCTGTCCGTATCCTGTGTTCTGATTCCGGTACGCCTGCGGCTCCGGCGCGGTCTGCTGCCCTGTCACAGACGGCTGCCCCGGCGCGGTCTGCTGTCCTGTCACAGACGACTGCTGCCCCGGCGCGGTCTGCTGTCCTGTCACAGACGACTGCTCCGGCGCACCCGCTGTCGCTGTATACTGCATCCACTTCTCTGGAATCTTTATCTCTTCTCTTGCAATACTGCGCCCGACAGTCGCGAACTCCTCCATCTCGCGCAGCACTTCCGCCTCCAGTCCCCGATGCTGGAAATTCAGCCCTGCGTAGAGAAGCGTGACCGCACCCGCCGCATCGATCGCACCGACGGCGCACATCTGGTCATTATCATCAAACGCTCCAAATAAAAAGAGCTTATTTTTACATGATTCCACCCATAGATGGTCTTCATCTGCATAGCGTTTGAAATCCTCTATCTCTTTTGGATTCGCCACATACGGCTGCTCCATCCTGCTGTATGTCTCCATCACCAGCGCCGCCGCCGGTCGGAGTTCATACGCATACAACTGTCTGATTTTCATTTTTACCGCCACTCCTCATTTTCTTCTTTCTCTTTTATACTATCATACCTGGCAGCTTCCCGCCACGACTTTTCTCACCTGTTTCTGACACGCACCGGCGCACTCAAACGGTATGCGAAAAATCCCCGAGCGGTTCGCAAAGCGATATTTTCTCCGCCGGCAATCCGGCAAAGAGGGGATCTGTCCTAACCTAACTTCTTAATTGCGTTCATGTAAGATGGATTACATAATCTTGCGGAACAGCTCTTTTAAATCCTCCACCGATGCATCCTTCGGGTTGCCCGGTGCGCAGGCATCCGCATGTGCGGACTCTGCAAGGAAATCAAGATCTGACTCTTTGATAGCTTCCAGTTTTGACGGAATTCCCACATCCTCGGAGAGCTTTCTGACTGCTGCAACAGCGGCCTTCCGGTACTCTTCCTGGGACATGGCATCCACACCTTCTACGCCCATCGCCCGTGCAATTTCACGGTACTTCTCGCCTGTGCAGTCTGCATTGTACTCCATCACAATCGGAAGCATCATCGCACATGCCACACCGTGCGGCGTATCATAAACCGCACCTAATGTATGTGCCATGGAGTGGGCAATTCCAAGACCGACATTGGAAAATCCCATACCTGCGATATACTGTCCGAGTGCCATACCCTCGCGTCCTTCCGGCGTGTTTGCCACCGCGCCGCGCAGAGATTTTGAAATAATCTCGATGGCCTTTAAATGGAACATATCTGTCATCTCCCATGCCGCCTTCGTCGTGTAACCCTCGATGGCATGTGTCAGCGCATCCATTCCGGTCGATGCCGTCAGCCCCTTCGGCATGGAGGACATCATTTCCGGATCTACCACAGCAATGATCGGCATATCATGCGGATCTACGCATACAAACTTTCTCTTTCTCTCAACATCCGTGATAACATAGTTGATCGTAACCTCTGCAGCGGTACCTGCGGTTGTCGGCACAGCAATGATCGGCACACACGGCTTCCTGGTCGGCGCAACGCCCTCCAGGCTTCTGACGTCCTCAAATTCCGGATTTGCGATGATAATGCCGATCGCTTTTGCCGTATCCATAGAAGATCCGCCGCCGATTGCAATAATATAGTCCGCTCCGGATTTTTTGAACGCAGCCACACCGGTCTGCACGTTCTCAATCGTAGGATTTGCCTTGATGTTGGAATAAATCTCGTAGGAAAGCCCTGCCTGATCCAGCAGATCCGTTACCTTTGTGGATACCTGAAACTTAATCAGATCCGGGTCTGAGCAGACAAATGCTTTTTTGTAGTCGTGCGCTTTCGCCTCATTCACGATCTCCGCAATCGCTCCCGCCCCATGATAGGATGTCTGATTCAACATAATTCTGTTTGCCATTTTTTGTTCCCCTTTCCCATACATAATGATCTTTGATCGTATTTTAACAACACAATGTACAAAAGGGAAGTGACAGAATCCGGGAAGTGTAACTATTTATCACAATTTCTATTTTAAAATCCTCTATTATCAATACAATATTTCTAATTGTTCAAACAACTCGCTTATTTTCTCGGGCATCGCCTTCACCATAAGCTCTGCTAAGCGCTCCGGCGGCATCTTCGTCCCCTCCGTCACCCATTTCACTGTCATATACACGGAACTCTGGCAGTACATCTCGAGTAAAAATCCAATCTCCTCATCGGGCATTTTCCCTGTTTTCTGTCGGATCAGATCCTCGTAAAACGCCAGAATCAGCCTGAAATCATGATCTTTGAGATTATTCTGGTCCGCAGACTTAAAACCGGCGGAAAAAAAGACCCGCTCTTCCCGAATATAGATAAATTTTTTCACGAGGCTCTCATAAATATTTTTCCCGCTCCCCATATGCTCAAAAGACTTGTGAAGTAAAATATCAAAATACCAGTTGATCAGATCGTACTTGTCAATAAAATTGCGATAAAATGTCTGCCTTGTAACACCGCACAATTCCGTCAGCTGTGTCACGGTAATGTTATCGACCGGTGTCGTCTTCATGCATTCCTTCATCGCCTCCGCCAGACGGTATTTTGTGCGGGTTCCCTTTGTCGTCGTATCCACCTTCCGTCTCCTTCCGCTTCGCGTCCTGCGCTTCTTTGTCCGGTTAAATGCCTGCTCTTTTGCTACAGTTCCTGTCCATCGTCCGTTTCCGTATTTTCGTCCCCCACCGGATCAGGCATCTCATATCCGCCCGTGATTCCCTCCTGTGTGATATGATATACGGTAATTCCCGTCACTACCGCCACTGCGAAGGCGATGGTTACCGCAGTAAGCCAAAGCACCATCCGGGCGCTTACCTTCTTTTTCGGATAATTGATCTCCGGCTTTGTGCGCCGCGGCTGCGCCACCGGCACACCACCGCCCTGCGCGGATGTACTGCCGCTTCCCCCGATATTTCCCATGTATCCCTGGGTCATCGGAACCGACCAGATTCTTCTCTCCAACGGCACGTACATTCCCGCCGGTGCCCCCTGAATCAGCGTAAATCCCGTGTGGTAAAAATAATTCGCTGCTGACGGCGCAGCCTGCACCGTCACTCGCCCGCACTGCAATCGGGATGCCGCAAAGTTGCACATCCGGTCCACCAGATTGCTGCCGATCCGTCTTCTAAAATACTGCGGTCTTACATACAGCGCCGTGATATGTCCGACATTCTGCATGGCACTGACGCCGCACATCTGCCCGTTTTCAAATGCGCCCCATAAAAACAGCCTTCCCGCCAGCATCTCCTGTGAAAGATTGGGCAGATTCATATAGTCATAATACTGCTGCACCTCCGCCGCATTTCTTGTATACGGACGCACACACTGCTCATAGACCTCATGCGCCGTCTGCACCGCCCACTGTATCTCATTTCCGTATAATAATCGAATCTCCATCTGTATCTGCTCCTCTTTCACAATGCCCGATCCATAGAACTCTTCCATCACATTTTAACTCATTCTACCATGAATCTGAAAATTCAACAATATCCGGGATACCGGCAGCTGCACAGGAAGCACCGCATCCTCTGGAGTGAAAAACCGCGCGAGTCCGTTTCCGGCTCTGCGCGGTTTCGTTTCATCCTATAGTATATGGTAAGCTTGCTTCTAACGCGTCTACTATTCCTCTTCTTCCTCCGGCTCGTCTTTTGCCCAGCCGTACGCATACTTGACTGCCTTATTCCAGCCCTTGCGTTTTGCCTTGCGCTCTTCCTCCTCCATCTCCGGGGTAAAGATGCGGTCGATCTTCTGGTTGTTGACCACGTCCTCCTTATCCTTCCAGTATCCGACTGCCAGACCTGCCAGATAAGCGGCTCCCATTGCAGTCGTCTCGACGCACTGCGGACGCTTCACCGGCGCATTGATCATATCCGCCTGAAACTGCATCAGGAAATTATTCGCACTTGCACCGCCGTCGACTTTCAGGGACTTTAAATCAATGCCGGCATCTGCACGCATCGCATCGATGACGTCGCACACCTGCAGTGCAATCGATTCGAGCGTCGCGCGGATAATGTGGTTCTTGTTCGTTCCTCTCGTCAATCCCACGATCGTGCCTCTCGCATACTGATCCCAGTGCGGCGCACCGAGTCCCGTAAACGCCGGAACCACATAGCAGCCGTGTGTTCCGTGAACCTTCTTCGCCATATATTCCGAATCCATGGAAGAATCAATCATCTTCATGTTGTCGCGCAGCCACTGAATCGCAGCGCCCGCCACAAAGATGGAACCTTCCAATGCGTAATTCACCTTTCCGTCGAGTCCCCACGCAATCGTAGTGACCAGGCCATTCTTGGAAAATACCGGCTTCTCTCCGGTATTCATTAAGAGGAAACATCCGGTACCGTAGGTATTCTTCGCCTCGCCCTCGTGGAAACAGGTCTGTCCGAAAAGCGCCGCCTGCTGATCGCCTGCAGCTCCCGCAATCGGGATCGCATCTCCTAAAAACGAAGGATCTGTGTAGCCGTAGACTTCGCTGGACGGACGCGGTGTCGGCAGCATGCACTCCGGAATCTCCAGCTCCTCCAGGATCTCCTTGTCCCAGCACAGATCGTTGATGTTGAACAGCATCGTACGGGATGCGTTGGAATAATCGGTCACATGCACCGCACCCTTGGTGAACTTCCAGATCAGCCAGGTCTCCACCGTTCCGAACAGCAGCTTGCCCTGCTCTGCAAGCTCTCTCGCACCCTCAACATTATCGAGAATCCACTTGATCTTCGTCGCGGAAAAATACGCGTCAATGATCAGTCCCGTCTTCTGACGGTATGTCTCCTCGAGACCCTTCGCCTTCAATGCATCCGCAATGTCCGAAGTTCTGCGGCACTGCCACACGATCGCATTATAGACCGGTTCTCCAGTCTCCTTGTTCCAGACAATCGCCGTCTCACGCTGATTGGTGATACCAATCGCCGCAATATCCGCCGCCGTCGCGCGGATCATGTTCATCGCCTCAACCGCCACGCCAAGCATTGTAGACCAGATCTCATTGGCATCGTGCTCCACCCAGCCCGGATTCGGAAAAAACTGCCGAAACTCTTTCTGTGCCATCGAACAGATCTCTCCCTGCTCGTTAAATAAAATACAACGGTTGCTCGTCGTTCCTGCATCCAGTGCCATCACATACTTTGCCATACCATGTTCCTCCTTGTTTGCCCCTTATTGCTTATTTATGCTTCCCTCTATTGTGAAATCCGTTCCTGCCCCGTGCTCCCCATGCGCAGCGCATAAAAAAAGGAGACATCGTCATAAAACCTGTAAGCACCCCTCATGTGCACAGGAATTAAAATCATCTCCACTCTCAGATCCCACAATATCTAATTATATTTTACAAGAGCTGTGCGTTTCCACTGCTTCATGTATAGGCATATTATACCATACCGCAATGAAAACGCAAGCTTTTTTTGACACATTTACTATAAATCTACAAAATCTTGCTGAATGCCAGCACCACAAACAGGGCGCCGCCGATCCAGGAGTAATCTCTTTTGCACCGGTCCGCCGCATATTTCCCGACAGCGCTTCCGCCAAGCACCGCAAGTGCACTGAATACCAGATTCAGACACACCGTGCCGGCAATCGAAATATCCAGAAACGCCGCCCCCAGACCGCCGAAAAATCCGTCCACCGACATGGCGAGCGCGAAACATATTCCTTCCGTCACTGACATGGTCGCAGAGCAATCCCTATCTGCCGCCGCCGGATTATTGTAAATGCTGATGATAAAATTCAGCTGTGAAAATTTCATTTTTACCTGCTTGCACAGGAAATGGTGTCTCCTGATATACGCCCGGATTCCGTACTCCGTCAGCTTATAAGCGCCGACCAGAAACAATCCCGCAAAACACAGATACGCCGCATATTTTTCCCTGACCACTCCATCGATCAGTTTTCCGCACACTAATGAAAAAAACAGCACTCCGCTGCATACCGCGCCGATGCAGAGTGCTGTCTTCTTTCCGATCCGGATCTGTTCCGCCCCGCACGCCACGGATGCCAGAAAGACGTCCATAGAGAGCGCTACGATCAATAAAACTGTCTGCACATTTTTCCTCGAAACGGCTTTCTCATTCTATCTTATTCAAATCCGCGGCTGCTGCCACTTTGTATTCCGGATCACCCTTCCGCGGCTGCTGCCACTTTGTATTCTGGATCACCCTTTTACCGCGCCCGCAGCCATGCCGTTCACCATGTCCTTGACCAGGAAAAAATAAAGCAGGACAATCGGCACCGCGATGAACACACTTCCCGCCGCAAATCTTGCAAATTCCGTCTCATCGAGGCTCATCAGACCGACCGCCACCGTATACAGGTTCTTTTCCTTCAGCAAAAGCTTCGGCAGAATAAAGTCGCTCCACGGCCAGGTAAAAGAAGAGAGCGCAGTATAAACGATGATCGGCCGGGAGAGCGGCAGATTGATTTTCATAAAAACCTGAAAATTCGTGGCTCCGTCAATTCTCGCCGCCTCGTCGATCGCCTTGGGAATCGTATCGAAAAAGCCTTTCTGCGTCAGATAGCCCATCGGCGCTCCCGCACTGTAGATTAAGATCAGTCCCCAGAGATGATTGATCAGATTAAACTGCGTCATCAGAAGGTACACCGCAATCATTCCCATAAAGGAAGGAAACATTCCGAGCACCATCGTAATCTTCATCATCGGTTTGCGCGCCGCGAACGTAAAACGTGACATGGTATAGGCGGTCAGGATCACCAGAAACGTGCCGAGGATGCAGCTGCCTGCCGCCACAAAAAGTGTATTGGCAAACCAGCGCGGATAGTTGTACAGTGCCGTATCCGTAAACAGCCGTTTGAAGCTCGCCAGACTGTATCCGGCCGGGAAAAAACCGTCAAACGAATAGATCGTTCCCGATTTGGAAAACGATGCAAGGATCAGCCACAGGCACGGAAAGAAGAATACAAACGCCACTGCAAGCAATATGAGATAGGTCATTCCGGTATCGAGGATTCTTCCTGCGGACATCCGCCGCTTTTTCTCTGTTTTTCTGCTCATTGAAACGTATCCTCCTCCCTGTAAGACGGTGACTTTATGTAAACCACAAGTGATATTGCCGATGTGATAAAGAAAATAATCAGACTGATCGCCGCGCCGATGCAGTAATAATTGTTGTCGATGGACAGGTTATAGAGCCAGTTAATCAGAAGATCCGTATCGCTCGCAAGGAAATAGCCGTCCATATACAGCCCGCCCCGCAGGAAGTAAAAGATCCCGAAATTATTGAAATTTCCGATAAACTGTCCGATCAGCACCGGCATTGTCGAAAAAAGCACGAACGGCAGCGTCAGTTTCCGGAACTGCTGCATGCGTCCCGCCCCGTCAATGCGCGCCGCTTCATATAAGGAAGCATCCCGGTTTGACAGGATTCCTGTGGCAAGCAGCATGATCTGCGGTGTACTGATCCAGCAGTTGACCAAAAGTCCGATCAGGCGCGCCGTCCACTTGGCATCCAGATCCAGAAAGCCGACCGCACTGCCCCCGTGCGCCACAATGATCTGATTGACCGGTCCGCCGTAGGAAAACATGAACTTAAACGCCAGCAGGGTGATAAATCCCGGAATTGCGTATGCCAGCACCGGAAATGCGCGCCAGATGGCTTTTCCCCTGACGCAGTCTTATTCAGGAGCAGCGCCAGCCCGAGACCGGCAAAATAATTAAGTGCAGTGGAGACAAGCGCCCACACGACATTCCATCCCAGAATCTTAAAAAAGGTCGGTGCAAACTGCGTCAGCGTCAGCAGTTTTTTAAAATTTGCAAGTCCCACCCAGTCCACGAGTTCCGGGGGTACAATGTCGCCACCGTAGTTCGTAAATGCAATGAGTATCATGAACAGAACCGGCAGGATCTAAAAGATGAATACACCGATGACCGGCAGCGCGAGCACCGTGACATAGAACTTTTTGTCGAGCAGCTGTGCCGCCTCCTCGCGGAAGGACAACACGCTTCTTCCCTGCTCGATCCGCTTCTGCATCCGGTAGGTGTCGCGCACGTTTCCGCAGTAGATACACACAAACGCCGCCAGGACGATCCACGCAAATATTCCCATCAGCAGCATGACAACCGAGTTATCTCCCTCTACGCCAAGCCATGCATCCCCTCTGGTCGTACCCAGTGTAAAAAAACCGGCGAAATCACGACACCCGCGCATTGCCATATAGCAGATCATCAGGACTTCCGACAGGAAAAAGCACACGCCTTTTCCCTTTGCGCCATAGCGGAACTGCCCTGCCCCCATGATGACCATTGATAATTTTACGTTCCCGCTGCTGTCACCAAACCAGGCAGCAGCACGCTTTATTTTTTGCTTCATACCGTTCTCTCCATATCTGCTACTTTAACGTATATATTGCGTCATGGATCTGTGTATCCACCTGTTCCAGCCCGCTCTTTAGCGCAGGCAGATCCTGATACTTTTTCTCACTGCCGCTTCGGAACGCGTCCTTCGCTAAATCTGTAAAAAAGGTCTGTGCCGGCGTCCAGATCTGCGACACCTCGGAGATGGACGGCATCAGCACCACATTTCCGTTCTCGAGATTTGCATAGATTTTCTCCGATACGTCCCCCGCACTCTCCGCCGCATCGCCGCGCGCCGGTGCAATTCCGAGCATTTCGCTCCGTCTGGTGACCATCTCATAGCTTGTCGCAAAATCAATAAATGCCAGGCAGGCATTCGGCGCCTTGGTGTACGCGCTCACTGCGTATCCGTTGACTCCGCCCATCGCTTTCATATCGATCAGTACCGGATCGCTCTCCGACAGATCGCCGCTTTCCGGAAGCTTCGGCAGTGTCGTCATGATCAGATTCTGCTCTGCCGCTTCCCCGGCAGCCTCCGCTGTCATTCCCTCCGCCTCGTATTCTTTTTCCAGTTCATCTGCGAACGTGGAGTACATATCCGGCGTCGAGAGCGTCGCAAAATACGTGCCATCCCCCAGTTTGCTGTATGCGTTGGTTGTGATCGTATCGTCGATACATTCCTCGTTCATCACACCCGCAAGCTGCTGCAGCACCCACGCGCCTTTTTCCGCCTCGCCGGCCGAAAATCCGACGTCCTCCGGGTTCGTATTCTCCTCGCCGAACACATAGCCGCCGTAGGAAAATAAGAATCCGCTGGAAAAATACACATCGTACAGCGACTTCATATACCCGTACTGCGCCGGATTTTCTTCATGGCGTTCTTTGGAATATGCATACAGATCGTTCCAGTTCTCCACCATATCCGGCACGCCGTTCTGATCCTCATCCCAGTTCTCCTGCCAGTCCTCCGGCAGCAGATCCGCCCGATAGTACAGCATCGGCGCCTGCACATTGACCGGGACACCGCAGCAGTAGGTCGTGCTGTCCACGGTCGTCTCATATGCCTTCCACGCGCTCTCCGGAATCTGCTCATAGCAGGACAGCTGCTGTACCGGAAGCGGGTAGATATGTTTTCCCTTGGCGTACTGCATGATGACATCGTTCGCCTGGTATAACACATCCGGTCCATAGCCATAAGGTCCGTCATTTGCCAGATCCAGGTACTGATCCATGTTGGCATCCACCGCCGTGATTCCCTGATCGGCGTACGCCTCATTGAATGCGGTAATCAGCTCCTCAAAATATCCCTTGGAAATGGCGGTGTCATTTTCCAATACCCGGATCGTGACATTCTCCTCCAGTTCACCGTCAAAAACACTGCTTCCGGATACCGCGGCAGCGCTGCCGCTCTCCGTCGTCTTCTCCCCCGTCGTCTTCTCATCCGCACATCCTGCTGCCGCAAGGACGGCTGTCAGAAGTAACAGTGCCACCTCTTTTTTTCGTTTCATCTGCTTCCTCTTTTCTGCGGAATTTCCGCCCATATCAAACCAACGCTTCCCTCTGCTCTCTCACAATCAGATACCCTTCCGGCTCCACGCAGACGCCGCAGGTCATTTTCCCATCACCGGCTGCCGGAAGAACCGATGCCCGGTGAGCAGAAAGCACCTTGCTGTCCGCTTTCAGGCAATGTTCCTGCCGCCTCTGCTCCTCCGTCATATTGATGTACAGCGATACGCCCTCGCCCCCGGCCTTCCGCCTGACACAGAGCATCCTGTTTTCCGCTGCAAGCTCCACATTTCCGTCGGTGATCGCGGTGCAGCTGCGGATATGCGTCAGCTCCGTCAGCTTCTTTCGCACGTCGGTATCGGTGTGCACCTTTTCCCAGTCAAAGCATCTGCGGGAATCCGGATCATAGCCGCCCGGCACGTTTTTGTGTCATAGGAACGAAGTTTGCTATGACACAAAAAAATCCACCTTCCTACCCTGAATAGGAAGATGGATTTTTCTTACATCTGCAGCAGATATTCGATCAGTTTATGTCCCTCCGGTATAAAGTTCGTTGTCTGTGCAGCCTCGCGCTCATTGTAATGCCAGCTCTCACTGCGCTCTGCCGTGCTGTCATAGAGTAGATACGGCACATTGTCCGCCGTGTGTGTGCGCAGGGAAATCGGTGTCGGATGATCCGGAAGCACCACCATGCGGAAATCCTCTCCTGCCTCCGCAAGTCCCTCGGCGATCGGCCGGATAATGCGCTCATCCAGGCGCTCGATCGCCTTTACCTTCTTCTCAACGCTGCCCTGGTGTCCCATCTCATCCGGTCCTTCCAGATGCACGTAGACAAAGTCATATCCGTCCCTCGTCAGAACATCCAGCGCTGCTTTTGCCTTTCCCTCATAATTCGTATCCAGACCGCCGTTCGCTCCGTCCACTGTGATGACTTTCATGGAAGTGCCGACCGCAATTCCCTTCAGAAGATCGACTGCGGAAATCATCGCGCCCTTTTTGTGGGTGCGCTCCGTAAACGGATAGAGTGCCGGCTTTGTGCCTGCGCCCCAGAACCAGCAGGAGTTCGCAGGATTTAATCCCTTTTTCTTACGCTCGATGTTGATCGGATGATTCACCAGAATGTCATAACTTTTCTTCATCATGGTGCGAAGCGCTTCGTTCTCCGGAAGCTTGTCTCCGATCTTCTGTCCCAGCACATCGTGCGGCTGCACCAGATCCACAACCTCGCCGTTCTCCCAGATCAGACAGTGGCGGTAGCTTGTGCCCACATAAAAATGAAAAATGTCTGTCTCCAGCTCCTTCTTCACCGCCTCCAAGAGCACTGCACATTCCTCGGTACTGATCTCACCCGAACTGTGGTCGATGATCGTGCGGTCCTCGTAATTGTCCTCCTCCTCGGAAAGCGTGACGATGTTGCAGCGCAGAGCCACATCCGTATCTTTCATTGGAACACCGATAGAGAGTGCCTCAAGCGGAGAACGCCCCGAATAAAATTCTCTCGGATTGTATCCCAGCACGGAGAGATTGGCAGTGTCGCTGCCCGGCTTCATGCCGTCCGGGATCGTATGTACCATGCCGATCTCACCTTTCGCTGCCAGTTCATCCATCTTCGGTGTCTTTGCATACTCTAACGGAGTCCTGCCGCCCAGACTCTCGATCGGGCGGTCTGCCATGCCATCTCCAAGAATTACCAAATACTTCATCTCACACTTCACTTTCTGCTGTTATCAGCCTGCTGTTTCACATCGGATCCCCTGTTTTACTGTGCCACGCGGATCATCTGAAGTACACTGCCAAGCTCCGCCGCCTTTTTCTCATAATCAGCTTCGCTCATGCGCGCCGTCACAAATCCGGTCTCTCCGGATACGCCTTCCGCCGTTACATAACTCACTTCACCGAAGACTTCTTCTATGCGCTTCTCATCTGCGGACGTGCGCACAAAATAGCAGTTCTCGACGTTGCGGTAATCCACCAGCTCCAGTTTCTTGGAGCTCCACTCCACCGCGATATTGGTGTCCAGATGCTTCGCCATATCCACGATATCCGCCACAACTGCGCTCGCCGTCGGGAGCTTGCCGGCGCCGCTTCCGTAAAACATGGCATCGCCGAGCACATTGCCGTGTACAAAGATGGCATTGAACACATCGTTGACATTGTAGAGAGGGTGTGTCGCCGGTAAAAGGAACGGCGCTACCATCGCCACATATCCGTCTCCCACCTTGTGGCTGGATGCCAAAAGCTTGATGGCTCTGCCCATTGCCTTCGCGTACCGGATGTCCGTCGCCGTGATCTTCGTAATACCCTCTGTGTGAATATCCTCAAAGTCCACCTGCTGTCCGCATACCAGGGATGTCAGGATGGCGATCTTGCGGCAGGCATCGTATCCTTCAATGTCAGCGGTCGGGTCTTTCTCCGCATAACCCTTCGCCTGCGCATCCTTTAACACATCGTCGAACTCCGATCCCTCCTCGGTCATTTTCGTCAACATGTAGTTCGTGGTTCCGTTCACAATTCCGGTGATCTCCTCGATCTCATCTGCCGTCAGACAGGAATTGAGCGGCCGGATAATCGGGATACCGCCGCCGACGCTCGCCTCAAACATGAAATTGACATTTTTCTCCTTGGCGAGTGCAATCAGCTCCGCACCCTTTGCCGCAACGAGCGCCTTGTTGGAGGTCGTCACATGTTTTCCCGCTTCAAGCATTGCCTTTACGAACGTGTACGCCGGCTCCACACCGCCCATCGTCTCAACAACAATCTGCACTTCCGGATCATTGGCAATCATCTTGTAATCATGTACCACCTTTTCCTGAATCGGATCCCCCGGAAAATCTCTTAAGTCCAGAATATATTTCACACCAATCTCTTCTCCGGCACGCTTTGCAATGCTGTTCTTATTGATGTCTAATACTTCCACTACGCCGGAACCGATGGTTCCATATCCCATTACTGCTACTCTGATCATACTGCCTCCACTTTCGTCTTCTATCCTATTCTGTTCCTACTCTCTTCCGAGGATCTTCACATAATGTATCCCTGTCTGCTCCTCGATGCTCGCCACCATCTGTGTCACATCTCCCGTCTCCGGCAGAACATCGACCGAGAGTGTCAGCGATGCGATCCCGTTGATCGGAATACTCTGGTGGATCGTCAGGATATTGGCGTGAAACTCTGCCACCGTCTTGAGCACAATCGACAGCAGCCCCGGCTCATCGTCCAGCTGGATGACCATGGTGATTGTCTTCCCCTTTGCTGTCTCATGAAACGGAAAAATATCATCCTTGTATTTATAGAAAGAACTCCGGCTGATCCCGACCTGCTCTGTCGCATCCTGCACGGAGTCCGTCTTCCCCGAATCCAGCAGCCGCTTTGCCTCCACGACACGAAGCAGTACATCCGGCACCGCCTTTTCCTTTAATACATAATACTGACCTTTCTCTTTCATGTTCCTCATAATCCTCTTTCTTCTGGTATCCCTCACGAGTGTATGTGTGCAGCACGCTGACACTTGTCCTCATGAGGAAGATAATAACACAAAGAGGCTGCACAGGCAACCTCTTTTGTGAATATCCGTAATAAAATTTAGTTATGGAAGCTATTCTCCCTTTAAAACTTGCGGCTTCCTCCGCCGTGTGATCTGCCACTGCTGCTCGTGTGCGTCGTGCTTCTTCCGCTGTGCGAGGAGGAATGTCCTCCACTGCTGCCGCTGCTCGTTGAGATCCTGTGATGCGTCGTCGTCTGATTCACCAGACGATCTTCCTTGACGCGCAGATTGACCTTGGAATTCTGCTGGTAAGCGTAATAATATCCCTTTCCGCGCACCTTGTAACTGTTGCTGATCGTAAAATAAATGATGCAGCCGGCTCCGATGGCGACCGCCAGCACGCCGAAGATCTCCCCAAGCGTCAGAACATGGTATCTGGAAATCTTCCCCGTCTCGGAGTCATAATTGTACTGTCCCTCTGAAATCCCTTTTTCATAGTAATTCTCCACACCGGTCAGCATGGAATGCATACAGCCATTGTAATCGCCATTGCTGATCTTCGCGTACGCGGCATCCAGGATATTGTCAATTCTGGAATCCGTCAGATACCGGATCGCAATGCCGCAGGTGGAAATCGTAATCTCACGGTTATCCATATCGATCAGTAACGCCACACCGTCTTCCTGTTCCGGCGAATGTTCGTCAAAGAAATCATCCGCGTAGGCGGTAGCACTTTTCCCCTGTGCATCATCTGTCGTGACCGCATAGACATTCCAGCCGGATTCTTCCATAAAGGAGGCAATCTCATCGTTCAGGTCTGAAATCTCATCTGCCGTCAGAAGTCCTGCCGCATCGTACACATAACCATCCGCTGCATCCTGCGCCGCGTCCGCCTCTGCCGCCAGTGCCGCACCGCTGCACGGAACAAGACACACCAGGCATACCAGACACCACAGGAGCGCTTTTTTCATCTTCTCTACCATAAGAAATACCCTCCTAACAGTCCGAATACCAGAATGCCAAGCGCCGTCAGTATACTGGTGAGCGCAAGCCTCGGGCGGTCAACCGGCAGATCGCCGCAGATATTTCCATTCTGTCCGTTCATGGAATAGTAGTATACTTTTCCGTCTCTGCCCTTATATGTAATCGTCCATACCGGGAGCAGCACATACGACCAGATTTCCTTCTTCGGTGCAAAAAACGTATTCTTGACCGATACGCTGTTGTAACCGCTGATGGTATCGCGCATCAGCTTTTCAGCGCTCTCACGCATGGTGTGCTGCATCTTGCCCTGCACAGCATTCTGCTCAATATCTCTGCGCTCCGCAAGGAATCCGGAGAGGTATCCCATGTGAAAATCTTTCATCTTGTCATAGGCGTACGGCATCACACCGCTGGTAAGCTTTACATTCGCCTTCTTCAACGCGTTCTCCGTCAGATTGCGAAGCGACACATTGCCCTCGCGCTCCACCGCATAATATTTGGTCTCCGTGTACTGGGTATTGCCCGTCGTCCACATGCGCACACTTCTCGCGTCTCCCTGCATCTTTCCCTCCAGCTCCACGTCGTAGACCCAGTATGGGAAATAAACGCCTGTCATGCTCTCAATCTGTTTTTTGTTAAAAAATGCCTTCGGCACATATTTCTTTTTGCTGACAAAATCCAGAAACTTCTTCTCTGCATCCTCTCTGCCGATCTCAAACGGAATGATCTTATTCGGCAGATAGCTGCCTTCCAGCCGTTTTCCGAGCACGACCGGATTATGGCAGTAATAGCAGAAGGTTGCCGCAGTCGTCGCATCCGTCACAATCTCTGCGCCGCAGGACGGACAGCTGTAATACACCGCCTCGCCCTCCGGTTCGCTTTCCCGCTCTCCCACTGTCTGCCCGGTCTCTGCCTTCTCACCTGCCGCTGCCCCGGCTGCCGCTTGTGCTGCCCGCTCCTGTGCGGCAGCTTCCGGCTCCTCACCCTGCATCGGCTTCATCGCATCGAGTTCTTCCTGTGCGAACAGCGAATTACAGTATTCACACTTATACTTCTGTGTCGCCGGGTCAAAAATCAGTTCTCCGCCACAGTTTGGACACTTAAAACTGATAATTGCCATCGCTAGTTCCTCGCTTTCCCACAGTTGCTGCAGAATTTTCCGGTGTTCGTCTGTCCGCACTCGCACGTCCACTCACCGGATACCGGCTTTGGTTTTCCACACTCGCTGCAGAACTTTCCGGTGTTCACATGGCCGCACTCACACGTCCATTCGTCAGATACCGGCATCGGTTTTCCGCACTCGCTGCAGAACTTTCCGGTGTTCACATGACCGCACTCACATGTCCAGCCCGCCTGGGTACCTGCCCCCGGTGTCTGTCCTGCCGGCACTGCGCCTGCCGCTGGCATCTGTCCTGCCGGTGCCGCGCTGCCCTGCTGCATTCCTGCATTTGCCTGCATGTCTGCCGGTGTCTGCATCGCGCCGAGTCCAGACAGCGTCTGGTTCATGGCATTCATTCCCATGCCAACTCCCATAAAGCCTGCCATGGCACCGTTCGCATTGCTTCCGGCGTCACGCACACCCTCCGTAATATTCTTGACCGCCATACCGCGCATGACGTTGAAATCGCTTCCGAGCATTGCGCCCTCATTGCGCATGTTGATCAGCTTCTGGGACTCTTCGTCATAGGAAATGCCCGCGATACCGACCTTCTGGATCTCCATACCGCGCATCTGGTTCCAATCAGCATCCAGAATGTCCTGCATGTACTTGCCCAGTTCCATCGCCTTGGAAGTCACATAGGAAATACGTGTTCCGTCCGCCGACATCTGGTTGATCGCCGACTGCAGTGCCTCTAAAAACTCTGACAGGTACTGCTCGCCGATCTCATCGTAATTGACACGGTCTTTGTTTCTCGGGATCACTTCCGCATAGAACTGCAGCGGATTCGTGATCTTGATGGAATAATTACCGTGTGCGCGCAGGAAAAGCTCTGCGTTATAAAAATTATCAAAGTAATTGATCGGGTTTCTCGTTCCAAACTTGATCCCTTTGATCTCCTGCAGATTCAGGAAATATACTTTCTGTGCCGTCGGCGTCTGTCCACCGTACTTGATACGGTTGAACGTCTCTTTTACTGATTCTCCCAGTTCACCGTTTAGCATGGACGGCAGGGAAGAATTATCTACCTTATAATATCCCGGTTCTGCCGTGTAATCGACTACTTTTCCTCCATCCACAAGCATCATAAACTGGTTGTCATACACGTGAATCACGGAGCCATTGCTCACCGTATTGTTCGTCCCCTTGGTATTCTGTCCTCTCCGGATCAGCACACCACTCGTAAAGACGGTCTGTTCCCCCATGTCATCCGCCTCGAACACCTCGAGCCACTGATCCGCCAGTCCTCCGCTGATCGCACTACCGATTGCCTTGATAATTCCCATAACAATTCCTCCTGTTCTATTCTTTCGTTGTACTCTGACGAGTTCTTATTGGAAGTTCCTGCAAAACTTCATATGCACAGAATCATGCGCCAAAAATGTATTCACACATGGTGATAATCCACCTCAGAAAAACGTACCATCCGCCAGACTCTGGTGTCTACCGGTACAACCGGGCTACCGCAGTATTCACAGATCTGCTGTCCAAGTCCCTTCATCGGCGCCCCGCAGTTCGGGCAGTTCAGCCCGAAGGCATTTCCCTCCGTCTGCTGCGCCGCATCCTGTACATAGAGCAGCTCCATATTGTACTTTGTCTGCAGCTTCCGGTCTTTGTATCCCCAGATAATTTTGCCCGCTTTTTCCTTGTAGTGGTAATGCTCTACCGCACTCTGAAATGTGATCACACAAGTGCCGTTCTTTTTTTCGTAATTGGAAATCTCTGTCTGATGAATGCGGATCTGCTCATAGGTCTCACGCACTCCTGCCGCACGGTTTCCCTCAATCTGACGGCTGACCTGCTCCTTCAGTTCATCGGAAGCGCGCGCGACACTTTCCAGATTCCCCGCCGACACTGCCTGAAGCGCCGCCACAAGCTGCTGCTGTGCGCGCGCCTCAAACTGTTCCAGATTCATTCCCGGAAAATCACGGGAAATCTGGGGTGCAAAAATCCGCGTCATGGAAGCGACCGACTTCGGTGTCTCCTCCAACATCTGTTCTTGACGCTTATATTCCTCAATCAGACCGCCTTTTCCAAACACCCACTTTAAGGTGCGGATCACATCACTGCTCATCGTCTCCTCCAAGTCCCTTCGGGCAGCCGAGGGAGAGCCACTTCAGATATCCATTCATAAAGATATCCAGCTTGCCGTCCAGCACGCTGTCCACATTTCCGGTCTCCACACCGGTGCGGTGATCCTTCACCATCGTATACGGCTGCATGACATAGGAGCGGATCTGGTTGCCCCATCCGATCTCTGTCACCTCGCCGCGGATTCCCGCCGCCTTCTCAGCATTCTCCTGCTGCTTTAACAGATACAGCTTTGCCTTTAACATCTGCATGGCCTTGTCCTTGTTCTGGAACTGGGAACGCTCATTCTGGCACTGTACCACAATACCGGTCGGAAGATGTGTGATACGGATTGCGGAAGATGTCTTATTGATATGCTGTCCGCCCGCACCGCTGGAGCGGTACGTATCGATCCGAAGATCATCGTCATTGATCTCCACATCCAGATCTTCCTCGATATCCGGCATGACATCGCAGGACACAAAAGAGGTCTGTCTCTTTCCCGCCGCATTGAACGGCGAGATACGCACCAGACGGTGCACGCCTTTTTCTGATTTCAGATAGCCGTAGGCATTTTCTCCATTTACCTGGAATGTCACGGACTTGATGCCTGCTTCCTCTCCGTCCAGGGAGTCCAGCACTTCCACACTGTATCCCTTATCGTCTGCCCAACGTGTATACATGCGGTAAAGCATTGCTGCCCAGTCACAGGACTCCGTACCGCCCGCGCCCGCATGAAGCGACACAATGGCATTGTCCCCATCGTACTCGCCGGACAGAAGCGTCTTTGCGCGGATGGCATCGTACGTCGTCGTAAACTCCGTTAGCATTTCTTCGATCTCCGGGATCAACGTGGCGTCATTCTCCTCATATCCCATCTCGATCAGTGTCTCAATATCTTCAAACTGTGTCGTCAAAGAAGCATATGTGGCAACATCGTCCTTCATGCTCTTTAACTCTTTCATTTTTTTCTGGGAGACCTCCGGATCATTCCAGAAATCCGCAGCTTCCATCTCCCTCTCTAACTCCTGGATCCGCTGTTCTTTGTTTACCAGGTCAAAGTGAATCCCTCACTTCCTGCAGCGGTTCCCTGTATGCGTTCAGGGTCACTTTAAATTGATCAAGTTCTACCACAGTTATCACCTCTTTCATTTTTTTCTATTCTTATTGTACTGGAAGCCCCGTCTTTTCGCAATCTTTTCCCACAATTTTCGCAGCGCTGTAAAAAGCAGCAGCCAGATCACCGCTCCCAACGTATCAATACACACGTCCGGAAACCGTCCGGCGCGCCCCGGGACAAACAGCTGGTGGATCTCATCGGTCGCCGCGTAAAGCGCCGCAACCGCAACCGCCGAAATTCCGCACACTTTCCAGTTACCGGAATATCCGTGCACAAAAGCGCACGCCAGCAGACAGAGTATTCCATATTCTGTCATATGCGCCAGCTTGCGCACCGGATAATCAATCCGGTCGGCATATGCCTCCATCTCGCTCTGTGTATATTCTGTTCCTGTCAGATGACTCCATGTTTCCACAATGCAGTAGGCAACCCCACCGCTGACCTGCTCCGATTCTGATGCCGGCTGTGCCGAAAACCGGAAAATCATCACCATACAAAGAAGCAGAAGTCCTCCTGTTATCACACGGTATATCCGAAGCTTCATCCCGTCTCCTCACTCCGATCAGTCGTTCTGTGTCTTCTCACTCAGCACTTCGATTGCCTTCTGCACCTGATTATCGTATTGGATCTCATACTGCTCTCCGTCCGGGTCGAGATACTCATATTCCAGTTCAATGTCCGGATCGATTCCGACACCGTGGATATAGTTGCCGTTCGGCGTAAAATATTTCGCGGTTGTCAGCTTGATGGCGTCTCCGTCTTCCAACGGGAACAGGCTCTGCACGATGCCCTTGCGGAACGTCGTCGTTCCGATCAGCGTTCCGTAGTTGTAATCCTTGATGGCTCCTGCAAAAATCTCGGAAGCGCTGGCGCTGTCCTGATTGATTAACACCGCCATCGGATAGTCAAAATGCGTGTCTCCGCTGGAACGGTACTCCTCGCGGTGTCCGTTCTTATCCTCCGTGTAGACGATCAGGCCTTCCGGCAGAATATCGTCAAGAATCTGTACCACGGAATCGACAAGTCCGCCGCCGTTATAGCGAAGGTCGACCACCAGCGATGTAAGCCCTTCCCCTTCCAGTTCCGCAAGCGCCTTCTCAAACTGGTTTGCCGTATCCTTCTCAAAAGATTCAATCCGGATATAACCGATCGTATCATTTAACATCTGTGAAGATACGCTCGGCAGCGTCACATCGGCACGCTCCACGTCAAACGAGAGATTCTCTCCGGTAGACGGGCGGTAGATCTCAAGATGTACCGTCGTCCCGGCTTCCCCGCGGATCAGCTTCACGAGATCCGTGACATCCATCGTATCCGCCTCGGTTCCGTCCACCGACAGAATTACGTCTTCGTTGCGAAGTCCCGCACTCTCAGACGGTGTTCCCTCGTAAACCTTTGTGATTGTGACCTGCATGGTATCTTTATCCTGCGCAAGCCCTGCCCCGATTCCGTAATACTGACCCGTCATGCTGACCTGCGTCTGCGCGTACTCATCCGCCGTGTAGTAAACCGAATATCTGTCATCCAGTCCCTCCAGCAGTCCCGCATACAGACCGTCCTTCAAATCCTGAACATCGGTATCTTCATAATAATACAGATCAATGTAAGCTGACAGTTCGTTGATCTTTGCCGTTGTCTTTGCATCCAGCAGGGTCGTTCCGTCCGTATCTGCCGCTGCATTGGTGATGAGTATCTGGCTTCCGGTAAAGCGGCAGGTCAGATAAATGCCAAGCGCTCCGACGACCAGTGTTCCGCAGATTCCAAGAAGGATGCCGGCTCCCATTCCACGGCGTCTGCGCTCTTTTCCGCCGTCCGGCTTCTGCTCTCCGGTTGTCTCATTTTCTATCATGCCGTTTTGCATATTTTCTCTTTGTTCGTCCATAGTTTCCCTCATTTCTGTATGCTATACGTAATAAGATATGTAAAAATTCCCTGTCCAAGGACAGGGAATTTCGGTCAATGCCTACGTGTACTTTCTCCATCAGCCGCCCAGGTAACTCCACGGGCTGACGTAACTTCCATTTAAAGAGACGCCGAAATGCAGATGGCTTCCGGTTGAAATGCCGGTACTTCCGACTTTTGCGATCACATCTCCCGCCGACACGGTCTGTCCGGGCGATACCAGCAGGGATGATGCGTGCATGTAGACGGTGTAGAGTCCTCCGCCGTGGTCGATCATCACATAATTGCCCGCCGCACTGCTGTAGGATGCCGCTGTTACCGTTCCATCCGCCGCCGCGATAATGTCCGCTCCCGCCGATGCTCCGATATCAATTCCCTTATGGTTCGATGACGCTCCCGACATCGGGGATACTCTCGTTCCATAATCACTGGTCACCCGCGTGCTGCTCGGGCACGGCCACCGGAACGCTCCTCCAGTATACGGATGTTCCTCCACCCCGGCTGCCGCTTTCTCCGCTTCCGCTCTCTTGATCGCCGCAATCAGTTCTTCCTGCGCCTGAATCTCCGCCGCATAATAGTCGGCGTCGCTCTGCGCATCTTCAATATCTCCCGAGATGTCCGCAAGCTCCGACTCCTTCTGCCGCATCATAGCGGCAACAGTCGCTTTATTGCTCTCGACCGTCGACTTGAGTGCCTCCAGATCGGTATACTCCTGCTCCAGCTGGGCTTCCAGATTCACAATCGACTCCACGGTGTCCTGGTACTCGGTAAGCTTTTGTCTGTCATAGCTCTGTATCTGTGCGATATAATCTGCGGAATTTAAAAATTCAGAAATGTTTCTGGAAGATAAAAGCGCCTCCAGATAAGAGGTCTGCCCGTTCTCATACATGAACTGGATCCGCACTTTCATATCCGCGTACTGCTGTGCTTCCCTCTCTTTGGCTCCGGCAAGCTCGTCCTTCGTCTCCTGGATATCCTCGCTCTTTGCCGTCAGCTGATTCTCAAGATCCGTGATCCGCGCGGATATATCTATCAGCTGCTGGTTCAATTCTGTTACCTTGCTCTCGATATCACCCTTGGAATCCCTGAGATCCTCAATCGTGCTCTGCGCCTCTTTGAGCGCTTTTTCCAGCTGGGCTTTCTCGTCCTGCGCCTCCTGCAGGGATTTTGTGGGAGCGGCGTCCTCCGTCACTTTCTCTGTGGAAGCCGACGATGCCTGGATCGGTATGCCCGCCGCCAGCACCAGAATCAGTCCGAGCGCTGCTATTCTTCGTATCATTGTAAACTTCATGTGTTTCCTGTATGGCATCTTATCATTATACCCTCAAATGCTTGCGAATTGTGATGCGGCTTCCGATAAAACCGATTCCCACACCCAGAATCAATGCCACCGGGATCAGATTATGGAAAATCTCGTTCACGCTAAGGAACTTCATCATATTGCTGATAAAGCTGAACTTATCGCTGATGTACATTACAATCTTCCCGTACAATGCGTACAGAATGCCAAGCGGAATTGCCGCTCCGATCAGTCCGATTACAATACCTTCGACCACAAACGGTGCCCGCACAAAATAATCCGTCGCTCCGATCAGCTTCATGATCGCAATCTCTTCCTTGCGGACGGAGATACCGACCGTGATCGTATTGCTGATCAAAAAGACGGCAACACCGAGCAGAATCAGGATGACGCCCGCCGAGATGTACCCGATCAGACTGTTAAAGTCGGTCAGCGTGTTGGCCACCTGCTGGGACTGCTTTACTTCACGCACTCCATCGACGGACTTCAGGTAGGTAACCAGCGAGTCCTGCATCGATATATCATTCATGTATATGGCATAGCTCGCGGAATTCGCCAGCGGGTTATCGCCAGCAAAACTTGCAGCCGCCGCTTCATTTCCCTCAAAGTAAACTTCCTTGAAGCTTTCCCATGCTTCATCTGCTGAGATAAAGTCATAATGTGATACTTCCGGTCTCTCCGAAATCAGCTCCCCGATCTCCTCGATCCGCTGATCCGAGATTCCCTCATCAAACAGCACTGTCACTGCCACGCCGGACTCCGCATCCTTTACCATGGACTGGAAGTTCACGACAATCATATAGAACAGACCGAACAGGAAAATGCATGCCGTCATCGTGGCAATCGACGCCAGTGAGAACAGCTTGTTCTTCCAGATATTCACGATTCCCTGCTTAATTGTATAAAAAAACGTACTAATCCGCATAGTCGTCGTCACCTCCATCATCCAAGAAATCATCAAACAGATCATCGTCCTGTTCGACAGAGGTATCCTTACCGTAATGATCCGAAGCGGTATCGTCTACCACAACGCCTTTTGCATCGTGATGACACGCTTATTCATCGCTTTCACAATCTCCAGATTGTGTGTTACTACAACCACCGTTGTCCCCTGCTCGTTGATCTCCTCCATCAGCTTCATAATCTCCCATGCATTATTCGCATCGAGATTACCGGTAGGCTCGTCCGCCAGCAGAATCTTCGGCTTGTTAATCAGCGCGCGCGCAATCGCCACACGCTGCTGCTCCCCTCCGGAAAGCTGTCTCGGGTATGAGCGGTATTTTGCCGCCAGTCCCACCATCGACAACAGTTTTGGAACATTTTTCTTGATGGAGCGGTTGGATTCGCCAATGACCTTCTGTGCAAAGGCTACATTGTCATAAATATTTCTATCCTTTAACAATCGGAAATCCTGAAAAACCACCCCAATGTTGCGGCGGAATTTCGGGATTTGTCTTCGTCTGATTTTATTTAATTTTCTGCCATTGATTGTAATGGTTCCCTCCGTCGGTTCCAGTTCCTTCAACAGGAGCTTGATCAACGTCGACTTGCCCGAACCGCTGTCACCGACAACAAATACAAACTCTCCCTCCTCAATGTTAAGACTCACGTCATTAAGTGCAGGAATTCCCGCAGAGTACGACTTGCTGACATGCTCTAACTTTATCATGAAATTACCTCATTTCTGTATGCATCTCCGATGGTTCCGGAGAATCAAATGCTCTGTCCCATCCCATATAGTCTACTCAATGTATGCAGTTGTTGCAATACCCGTATGCAAATTTTAAGAATTAGTAGTCCAGAGACTCCATATACTTCATATATTTTACGACCATCAGTGCGATCTTGAACGTGATGGCATCCTCGAACACACGCAGATCCAGTCCGGTGCTCTTCTGCAGCTTATCCAGACGGTACACTAACGTGTTGCGGTGGATGTAAAGCTGTCTGGAAGTCTCTGATACGTTCAGGCTGTTCTCAAAGAACTTGTTGATCGTCGTCAGCGTCTCCTCATCGAAATCATCCGGGGACTTATTGTCAAAAATCTCCTTGATGAACATCTTGCACAGCGGAATCGGCAGCTGGTAGATCAGACGACCGATACCGAGTGTGGAGTAAGCGATTACATCCTTCTCCTCGAAGAAGATCTTGCCGACATCAAGTGCCATCCGCGCCTCCTTGTAGGATCTGGATACCTCTTTGATCTCGCCGACAATCGTTCCGTATGCCACATGAACGTCGCTGTCCGCATCCGCACGGAACAGGTTGACCATGCTCTCCGCGATCTTGTTCAGTTCCTCGTAACCTTCGTTCTCGCCGACTTCCTTCACAACGATAATATTCTTCTCGTCGACTGCTGTGACAAAATCCTTCGTCTTCGTGCCGAAGATTCCGCGGATCTTCTCCAGTTCATTGCCGTCCTTGTCGCGGTTCGTCTCCACAATGAATACCACGCGGCGCACCTCGGTGTCGATGTGAAGCTTTTTGGCACGGTTATAAATATCAACCAGCAACAGGTTGTCGAGCAGCAGGTTCTTGATAAAATTATCCTTATCGAACCGCTCCTTATATGCTACCAGAAGATTCTGGATCTGGAAACTGGCAATCTTTCCCACCATGTATACATCATCGCTGTCTCCGCTTGCCAGAAGAATATACTCAAGCTGATGCTCATCAAATACCTTGAAAAACTGATATCCGTTCACCACCTGGCTGTCTGCCGGTGACTCCACGAACGCCTGCGCCGGCTCAATGTACTGATCCGCCTCCGGAAAAGTGGCTGCTAACACCTTCCCCTCCACATCAATAATGCACAGATCTATTCTGGTGATTCCCTTTAATCCATCGATTGTATTCTGAAGTATTTGATTTGAAATCATAAGCTCCGCTCCTTCTCATCCTGCTTCTGCTGAAACTCTTCTGTCCGGTCACTGTGTTTCTTCCCTATGAGCAACTTTCACAATAAAAAGCCGCCTTTCTACCTCGGAACAAAAATATCTAAGCTATATTTTAATGCAAAACAGCAAAAAAAAAAGAAAGAGGAAATGCATTTTTTTATGCATTTCCTCTTTTTCACTCCGCTTCCCCGAACTTTTCCTGATCCTGATACTTGTTCATACTGTTCTTCAATCTTCCCAGATGCAACCGGTTCTTAACGAAACTTCCAAGTCCATGCTTTTTTCCATGAACGCCGAGTTCTCCCATGCCGAACCATATGGTCGCGCTCATCTTATCCTTATGCTCCGCGAAAAATGTTCCTGCAGCGGAGACGGCAGAATCGAAACGATCACATCCGGCGTCGTCGCATTCATCTCATTGATGACGGCATCCAGATTCCCCACACAATTTTCCAGTGCATATTCTCCCGCCAGAATCAGCTTCGGGAATGCTTCCTGCAGTTCCGCTTTGACCTTCTGCACGTCCTCCTCCGTCTGTCCCAGCACAAAATGCTCCGCTTATTGCGCTCGATCCTCCGATAGAATTCATATGAAAAATCATTCTGCTCCGTCTCCTGCACACGCTGCATGCTGTCCGCATCCGCCGCCTTTAAGATCTCCTTCTCCCCAATGACGGAAAGATCCAGCTCCGAGATCACGCTGTGTACCACCGGGTCCGTCTCTGACGCAATCAGCATCTGCATGGAAATGTTTTCGATTGTATTTAAAACATCATTACTCAGATAGTTCTCGACCTGCCGCATCGATTCCCGCACGGTATAGTTGTCAAGACCGATCCCCATAATATCTATTTTTTTAATCATTGTGCACCTATATCATTACCATTATTTGAAAAAACATACCTTCGTCTGCGAAAGATATGTTTTTAGTATAGCAAACTTGTATTCGTATTTCAAGATTCTTCCATTCCGGTCAAATTTACAGACTTCTTTTACTGCTTTTTTATAATTATTTTATATTTGAAATGTCAATAACTTTTCCAAACTTTCCACGAAATCGGACAACTTTATTATTTCTTCACAAAACAGACATTCGATTATTTTACTATGTAAACCAGATTTTTTTCCCACTTTTCTGTGGATAATGTGAATAACTTCGTGTATAACTCAATTTTTCCTGTTTTTCCGTTTCTGCATTGTGGATAACTTTTTTGCAATTCACACTCATTTAGTCAGTTTTCCTTTTTCATTTTTTACAATTTGTGCACATTGTATAGACTGTGCCTTTTGTCCTATTCCTTCATTTTTTGCAATAATCCTGCGTTTTGGGGTGCAATATTGAGAAAATCATGTCCCTTCGTTATCAGGCAGAATGTAACTGAAAATCAAAAGAGCTTCCGCTTCTCTTCCTCTTCTTATGACGCAAAAATGGGACTATCACAAGAGATAGTCCCATTTTATATTCTCGTTTAGAAAATTCTTCTTACACAGATCGGGCTGCGGTAGGTAACACTGGAGTAAGTGATACCGCTGGACGGTGTGCTGGCATGCACGATCGTTCCATTTCCGATATAGATTCCAACATGTCCGCTGTAACATACAATGTCACCCGGCTGTGCAGATGAAAGGCTTACTTCATAACCACAGCCTCTCAACGCACTGGATGAATGCGGAAGACCAATTCCAAATGCTGAATACACACTCATAACAAATCCGGAACAGTCCGTTCCATTCGTAAGGCTGCTTCCGCCATATACATACGGATTACCGACAAACTGACATGCATAGCTTGCAACTGCCTGACCGTTTGAACTGGTCGGTGCACTGTAGGCTGCACTGGAATCTGAGGAGCTGGATGAACTGGATGAACTCTCAGAGTTCTTCTTTCTGGCGCTAGCTGCCGCTGCTGCCGCCGCCTCACGCTCTGCCTCTTCCTTCGCAAGACGTGCTTCCTCTTCTGCTTTGGACTCCGCCTGCACATACTCTGTCGTCAATGTGACATAATCGGTGGATACATAGCCGTCTCCCTCTTCTGTCGTCACAAGTGCCCAGCCCGGAATGGACTCATCGGTTACCACAAGGTCATCCTCAATCGGAACCATGGTTAAAACCGCTGCATCTGTGGACGGCTCTGTACGCACATAAAGCGTTGTCGTCGTAACTTTTGCATAGCGGGTACTTACAGACTTTGCAAGTTCCTCATCTCCGGCAACCACGTACTCACACTTCACATAACCGGTAACATTGCCAGATGTGATCTCATACCAGCCATCCTCTGTGGTCTGTAAAATCGTTGCCGCTGAATTATTGTAAAGCTTACCGACTACCTCGCTCTCTGTGTTCGGCTCGGTACGCACGTTTACGTAGTTATCTACCTGCGCAATGGCAATGTCTGCATATTCGGACTCTACCACCGGTGTCTCATTCTCGCTTACCTGTTCCTGCTGCGCTGCTGCTTCCTGCGCCACTTCCTCATTGCTTGCGACCAGACAATCTGCCACTGCAAGCGAAACGCCTGCGCTCGGGCTGCTGCTTCCCGTTCCGACTGCCACTGCTTCTGCTGTGGTAGCAACGGACACACCCGCAACCGGTGCTGCATATATCATAGATACAGGATCTCCTGCCAATAACATTCCAGTCAATACAATCCCTGTAGCTCTCAGTGTTCTTCTGTTCATGAATGCCTCCAACGGATTTATTACAAATTTGTTACATTTATTACATGGTTATTATAACAAAGCGTCTATATGATGTCAACCCGCTATATTTTGTAATACTCCGCGGATTTTACACAATATTTTCTTTTTCGACACGTCTTTTCCACAATCTGCGCCATTTTCCGACAAATCCGGGTTACATATGCTCCCAGATTTTCCCTTCCTGCTGCTGCCTTATGCCTTTCCGGTTTTATAATTTGTTGCATTTTTCATAATTGCCATTCTCCTCCATCTGTGGCATAATAAAGCTATCATAAGAAGGAAAGGTGGGATTCGTATGGATTTTTCCAATGTTGATCTGGCGCTTGGCACACTGACGGCCTACGACTCCGGTTCTTCTGTCAGCTCCGGCAGTCTCGCCTATGCAGTCGGCACGGCCGTTCTCAGTCAGTCATTAGACCTGACCCAGCAGATGGGCGCCTCCATGATTCAGATGATGGAACATTCGGTGAACCCGGAGCTCGGCGGCAATATCGATATGTACGTATAGGGATCATGTAACAGATGCTCTCTGAAAAGAAAAGACGCGGCACACGATGTAACAGTGTGCCGCGTCTTTTTATGTTCCAGATCTCCTCCGGCAGTCTCAGGTATTCCTGTTCCTGTCGCAGCAATTATTTGGTAGCAATCGCTTCGATCTCGAGCATAACGTCCTTCGGAAGACGTGCCACCTCAACGCAGCTTCTCGCCGGGTACGCGCCCTCAAAAAATGTCGCATATACTTCGTTGATCGCTGCGAAATCATTCATTTCCTTAATAAATACGGTTGTTTTTACCACGTTCGCCATGCTGGTGCCTGCTGTCTCAAGCAGATGGGACAGATTCGTCAGCGCCTGCTCTGCCTGCGCCACAGATCCCTCCGGGATCTCGCCTGTTGCCGGTACAACCGGAATAATACCGGATGTGTATACCATGCCGTTTACCTCAATCGCCTGGGAATATGGTCCGATCGCTGCCGGTGCCTTGTCCGTGCTGATTACATTTTTCATGCTGTATTCCTTCTTTCTTATAGTCTGTCAGTTTCATCTATCATAGCACACCTGAAACAGCGATGCTACTATAATTTGCGGATTGCGCGCTCCGTAATCTCGATGCGGCGCTCCTTGTACAGTCTGCCGACCGCACGCTTGAATGCGTTTTTGCTCAGCCCCGTCTCACGCATGATGACTTCCGGAGAAGCCTTGTCCGTAAACGGAAGCACGCCCGCAAATTCCTCAATCACTTCCATGACCTTCTCGGCGTCCGCATCCATCTGCAGATATGCCTTTTCCCGCATCGTGATGTCAAGCTTGCCGTCCGGCTTCACCCCGGTGACCTTCGCCTCAATCACATCGCCGATCTGAAGATGGCTGCAGTCCTCATGTGCCGGTATCATCGCCGAGTAGCAATCATCCACTGCCACAAACGTTCCGAAATCATGACCGAACTCGTAGATCCGTCCGTTTACCGTGTCTCCTTTTTTATAAGGAGAATCCGTGCGCATCAGGTCGTACAGCTTTTTCATGCTTGCACAGAGTCTGCGGCTCTTATCGATGTAGAGCGTCACCAGAACCTCATCCCCCGGCTGCACCTTTTTCGTCATCTCTTTATATGGAAGAAACAGGTCTTTTTCCAGTCCCCAGTCCAGGAACGCACCGATTTTTCCAATCTCGGCAACCTCAAGCACCGCCAGTCCGCCAAGCGTCAGTTCGGCTGGTTGGTCGTCGCAATGATGCGGTCCTTGGAATCCTTGTACAGGAATACTTCGATCTCATCCCCGAGCTTTGCGTCCGCCGGCACCTGCTTCTGCGGCAGAAGCACACGCGTCTCATCTCCCTCATGCTCCGCCAGATAGACTCCAAATTCTACTTTTTTGATCACTTTTAACTTCTGATATTCGCCTAATTTCATCTCGATCCTCATTTTCCATCAATTCTTCTCTGCCGCCGCAAATTCCACGATCGCATAGATCTGGTCTCCACCGTCAGTCAGCACCACCGTTATCTTTTCCTCTGCCACCGCAACAACCGGATACAGCACGTCGCCCAGCATTGCCGCACGTCGGTACTCTGCCCGCACGCCGCCGATTGCAAAATCCTCCGGCACAGATTCCTTTGCCACCAGAATGTATTTCCCGTTGTTCATGTGGTGGTTGGTGTCAATAAAAAATCCCGCCACCGGAACCGGCGGCATCTCAGTTCCGCCCTCCGGAACCGATAGCTTTCTCGCGCCCCACTCGCCCGGCAGTTCTTCTCCGATCTCCGGTCGGTAGGCATCCGCCACTTTCTCCGGGATACGCATCGGGCGCATCCGTTCCATATCCATGTAAACCCAGACAGAATTCGCAAGCACCAGTTCCTCTCCCCGTCCGTTCGTGATCCGGAAATTACGGTATCCATAAAATCCCTTAAATGCATACGGCCATGTCTCCACGCAGATTTTCTCTCCCATAACCGGGTAACGTCTGATCTTAATCTCCCAGGAAGACAGTACCCACGCCTGCTTCTGCTCTGCCAGATATTCCACGCCGATATTCATATCTTCCGACTGGAAGGTGCAGCAATCCTGCAGATAATCCATCACCGCCGGCAGTGTCAAATGCCGTTCGCTGTCCACTTCACTGTAACGTACGCGACTTTCAAACTGATACATGGAGTCCCTTCTTTCAATGCCTGTGTCTGTTATTATCGTAGTAATAGTAACACAGGGGGACAGGTTTTTCAATGATGGGACGCAGATGCCGGATAAAGAAAAGACCTCATGAACATCGTTCATGAGGTCTTAGAAGCAGGGCTACAAGGATTCGAACCTTGAAATGACGGAGTCAGAGTCCGTTGCCTTACCATTTGGCGATAGCCCTAAGTGCTGTCAACAAAAGCTATTATAACAGGTCGGCAGAAAAAATCAAGTGTTTTTTTCAAAAATTTCGATTTTTTTGTCTACGAGTGCGTACAACACCTTCTCACCCCAGGAAATCCGGGCGCTTCCGTTCGTCGCCTCCACAATTTCTTTTTCCACTTCCTGCTGCTGTTCTGCCGGAACCATAAGCTGAAGTTCCACTTTTTCTGTATACACGGTGTCGATCAGCGTGAGGTTCTGCTGCGCGATCAGATACTGCAGCTTTCCAAGCCCGGTATAGTCCGTGCCTACCGTGAGACGAATGCCTTCCTTCTTATCTATAATGGTGCTCGCTGCAAGCCCCGCCTGCACGGCTCCCTGATACGCCCGCACCAGACCGCCGGTGCCGAGCAGCACGCCGCCGAAATACCGTGTAACCACGACCGCCACGTTGTGAATCTCCTCCCGCAGCAGCACATCGAGCATCGGTCTGCCCGCCGTCTGCGCCGGCTCACCGTCATCCGAACAGCGGCTTAACTCCTGCCGGTCTCCGATCACAAATGCGGAACAGTTGTGTCTGGCGTCCCAGTATTTTTTCTTCATCTCCGCGATGAATGCCACCGCCTCCTCCTCCGAGGCAACCGGCCGGACCGTCGCTATAAATCTGGACTTCTTTTCTACAATCTCACCCTCGCCGCCGATATACACTGTCTTCATATGATCCACAATCCGCCACCCGGGTCCTTTCCCTTCGCTTTCCACTCTTTTCAAATAGTAACACGGCAGCTTTCTTTTTTGCAATACGAATCCTTAAGAAACTGTGAAGAATGTCCGTATTTTCAGTTTTTTCTTTATTCTGACACAGTTCTTTGGTATAATACATTGATGGTGAATCAGAAAAGGAGGCCTACTATGAATTATGGAAAGAAACGTACTCGGAAGCGCGAGCATGAACTTGCTTCCAAGGGTACCATGATTCGCAAAAAATTCAACGTAATTTTTTTGTAAGGCATTGCTTATATGCTTTTTTGCAGTCGTGATTGTCGGCGGATGCTCCGCGTTCGGAGTGATCTCCGGAATTATTGCTTCCGCTCCCTCAATCGAAGATATCGATGCAACCCCGACTGGATACCTTACGACCGTGTTGGACAACCAGGGCAACCAGACCGCAACACTCGTTGCATCCGGTTCCAACCGTAAATACGTGACGATCAACGAGATTCCGATCAATCTGCAGCATGCTTTTGTTGCGATCGAGGATGAGCGTTTTTACGATCACAACGGTATCGATCTGCAGGGTATTCTGCGTGCAGGATTAAAAGGCGTCGCATCCGGTTTTCATTTTTCGGAAGGCGCAAGTACCATCACACAGCAGCTGCTCAAAAATACCGTGTTTACCCAGTGGACAAGCGAACAGTCCATGGCGGACAAGTTCGAGCGAAAATTCCAGGAACAGTACCTGGCTCTCCAGCTGGAAAAGGTTGTGGACAAGGACTGGATTCTGGAAAATTACTTAAACGCAATCAACCTCGGTCAGAATACGCTGGGCGTCGGCGTCGCATCGGAGCGCTATTTCGGAAAAGATGTCTCGGATCTGACGCTTTCCGAATGTGCCGTGCTCGCGGCGATCACCCAGAGCCCGAGCTACTACAACCCGATCACACACCCGGATCACAACAAGGAGCGCCGTCAGAAGGTCTTGAACAACATGCTTGACCAGGGCTACATCTCACAGAGTGAGTACGACGAGGCCGTTGCGGACAATGTGTATGACCGGATTCAGGTCGTCAATGTCGAGTCGCAGGATGAGAATATCAATTCCTATTTTGTAGATGAAATGACGGATCAGATCGTTCAGGATATGATCGACCGTCTGGGCTACACGGAGACGCAGGCTTACAAAGCTCTCTATCAGGGCGGACTTACCATCGAGTCCACGCAGGACCCGGATATCCAGAATATCTGCGATGAAGAGGTCAACAATCTGGAGAACTACCCGACCGATCCGAAGGTATCCTTCTCCTACCGCGTATCGATCCAGTCCCCGGACGGCACCATCTCAAATTACAGCCAGCAGACGATGCTTTCCTATTATCAGAAGTCAAACAAGAACTACAGCATCAACTTTGCCAGCGAGGATGACGCCCGCGCAGCGATCGAGCAGTATAAGATGGATCTTATGCAGGACGGAGACGTCGTTGTGGATGGCAGCGAGACGCTTACCTTTACCGTCCAACCGCAGGCTGCTTTAACCGTCATGGATCAGTCCACAGGAGAAGTGAAGGCACTCGTCGGCGGACGCGGCGACAAGACGGCCAACAAGACGTTAAACCGTGCAACGGACACCACAAGACAGCCGGGTTCCACCTTTAAGATTATCGCTGCCTATGCACCTGCACTGGACGCGGGAGGTCTCACACTTGCCGATGTCCAGGATGATGCGCCGTACAATTACGGTTCCGGACAGGGCGGAGCGGTCAATAACTACGACAAGCGCTACCGCGGTTTCACCACACTGCGCGAAGGTATCATTGATTCCATCAACGTCGTAGCGGTTAAGACGCTGGCGCAGATCGGTCCTTCCCTGGGTTACGATTACATCCGCAACTTTGGTTTTACCACCGTCGGCATCGACGAGAGCGGCAACGAGACACTGGCACTCGGAGGTCTCACCAACGGTGTCACCAACCTGGAGCTGACCGCCGCTTACGCCACCATCGCCAACAGCGGAACCTACATCAAGCCAAAATTCTATACAAGAATTCTGGATCATGACGGAAATGTACTGCTTGACAATACGGCACCGGAATCGCACACCGTCCTGAAGGAGACCACTGCATGGCTTCTGACCGACGCCATGAAGGACGTCATGACACAGGGAACCGGTACGCCGGCCTACTTCGGAAGCAGTATGGCGCAGGCAGGAAAATCCGGTACCACCACCAAGAACCGTGATGCCCTGTTTGCCGGATTCACACCTTATTACACCTGCGTGGTATGGGGCGGTTACGACGACAATGCGGTTCAGAACAGCGGTCAGACCACCTATCCGAAGAAGATCTGGAAAGCGGTCATGAGCCGGATTCACGAGGATCTTCCTTATGCGGACTTTGAAAAACCGGACGGCATCGTCACTGCTACCGTCTGCAAAGAATCCGGAAAGCTTGCCATCGACGGCGTATGTACGAACGATCCGCGCGGCAACATGGCATATACCGAATATTTTGCAACCGGCACGGCACCGACCGATTACTGTGACCACCATATTCTGGCCAACATCTGTGCGGATTCCGGACAGCTCGCCGGCGCAAATTGTCCGAACACCTACGCAACCGGCGTATACGTGATTGGCGGCTCTGCGAACACAGAGGATGCTCCTTATCTTCTGACCGAAGAGGCTCTCGCCAATACCTGTACGATGCACAATGCACCGTCCACACCGTATGAGTCGACACCGTACACACCTGTTCCGGGCGTGACGGATCTCCCGTCGCAGGATACCAATACCGGAACCACAGACAACAGCACCTCCCCGGGTGACAGCGGCACATCGACGGGTGAGAATCAGACCACCGGTGACAATACCGGCGGCTCTGCTGAGAATACCGGCGACAACGCCGACGGCAGTCAATAAAAAGATGCGCCCGGGTTTTGAAACTCTCAAAACCCGGGCGCATTTTTTTATCTGTCATGTTTTAATTCTCTGTAAAGGATCTTACCGTCTGCAGTACCTCCTCCGCCTTGTCCAGCGATTCCGCTGCATGTTCTCCCTGCTCACTGCAAAAATCGATGGTTCTCGCCTCAATACGCTCCAGATGCCCTCTGGCCTCCGCGCTGAGTGCCGCCGGCGTGTATTCTTTGATCGTAAGTCCTGCCAGCCGCTTCATATAACGATTCGTCGTCTCTCTGGCCTGGCGCTGACTGCGCATGCGCTGATCCATGATCTCAATCTCGCGCTCCTGCTTTTCCTGCTCCTGTCTCCGCGCGCCTGTATCCTCCTCATTTTTGACCTGCACGGCATGATATTCATACGCCTCCTCAAGCGCCTCCCAGAATGCTCCACGGAAGTCTACCGGACGTAAAAATACACGGAATACATTCCGCTCGTTGATGAAGAAATGAAGCTGCGCCGAACTGATTGTGGTCGTATAGATGATACAAACGGTACTGGGTGCCGTCTTGTTCAGATACGTTATGATCTGCTCCCCGTTGTACCCCTCCAAGGATAGTCCCGTTATCACGATGTCGTAATTCTTTTTCTTGATCTTTGCCGCCGCCTCTATGCCGTTTATCGCCGTCTCAATCTCAATATCCCGATCCTTCATCGCATCTGTAAATTCATGAATGATCTGGGGATACTTGCTGATGAACAGCAGATTATGCTTTGTATCGTCCTGTCCCATATCACATTCCTCCTATGTCGTTGCCTTTACTTCTTCCACAGGTCTCAAATTATTTTTCCAACCCTATATATCTGCTGATATTTCCCACACTACTTTTCGTTTATTTTCTTATCTTGAATTATAATGGAATGTCCCCAACTATTCAATAGACTTCTTCTCCACTTTCTCCCTCAGATATTCTATCTGCAAAACTGCCTTCGCAGATTTTTTCTTCGTATTTACTATACAATCACAATTTATGGCCTTTACAGTCAAAAACGCGAAACGCCCGGCAATCTGCCGGGTGTTCCCGCGTTGATGTATATACTAACTAAGGGGATTAGATTCACCAATCTAATCAAATTAGATTAGTGCATATTAGTGCAACTCTCTGGATACGAAATCCGGATAGCCGGACTCTAATCCGTGCTCTGTCGAGTCAAGACCCTCGATCTCCTCCTCTGCGGTAACTCTGAGACCGATCGTTTTCTTTAATACCACAAACACGATTGTCATTGTAATGATCGTCCATCCTGCGATGCAGAGGATTCCCAGGCACTGGATGGCAAGGTGATGTACACCGCCGCCGTAGAGCAGTCCGTCCTTGTAATCAAAGAATCCTACCGCGAGGGTCCCCCAGATACCGTTGCAGCCGTGTACTGCCACTGCACCGACCGGATCATCTACTTTCAGTTTATCCTCAATAAAGTATACTGCCACGCAGACAAGCACACCTGCGACTGCTCCGATAATAAAAGCTCCGATTGCATCTACGTTCGAGCATCCGGCTGTGATTGCCACAAGGCCTGCCAGCGAACCGTTTAAGGACATGGACACATCCGGTTTTCCGTTTCTGATCCAGGTATAAAGCATTGCGGTTACGGTTGCAACTGCCGGTGCAATCGTTGTGGTTGCAAAAATCTGTGACAGCTGCATGGTGTCGGTTGCTGCTGCGCCGTTGAAGCCGTACCAGCCGAACCAGAGAATAAATACGCCAAGGGCACCGATCAACAGGTTGTGACCGAGAATAGGCTTCGGCTTGCCGTTCTTGTCATATTTTCCAATACGCGGTCCCAACATTGCCGCACCGATGAAAGCAGTGATACCGCCAACCATATGGATGCAGGCAGAGCCCGCGAAATCTGTAAATCCCATGTCGGTCAGCCACGGTGTACCGCCCCATACCCAGTGAGCTTCGATCGGGTACACACATAAGCTGATGATAAAACTGTAGATACAGTAGGTAATGAACTTTGTTCTCTCTGCCATGGCACCGGATACAATCGTTGCAGCGGTTGCACAAAATACCAGGTTAAACACAAACGCCGACCAGTCGGTCTCGCCGAAATTCGTAAACGGGTTCAGTCCCCAGCCGACAAATTTTCCATCGCCGCACAAAAGGTTGTAACCGAGCAGATAAAACGCCACGGTTCCGATACAGAAATCCATCAGGTTCTTCATCGTGATATTTCCGACGTTCTTTGCTCTCGTAAATCCTGCCTCTACCATGGCGAATCCACATTGCATAAAAAAGACTAACGCTGCTCCCATAAGGAACCATACACTCATATCCATAAGCTTATCCTCCTGCAAAAAAAGAGGATAACAGCGAGCACAGACATTCCTGTGTTCTCTATTATCCCCTTTGATAATATGTTACAATATTTGATTTTTTCATAATAATCTGTAGTGCTCCTTCATCGCTCCTATAGCAGGCTCCTCAATTCCTCCTATAACAGCACTCCTTAAACAGGCTTACAATGCTTTCGTGCCATGCTCACCTGTACGAATACGGATTGCATCTTCGACATCATACACGAAGATCTTACCATCTCCGAAATGTCCGGTGTTAATCTCATCTACGATCTTATCAATCAGCTTCGGTGCAACTTCGTCTGCCACAACCGTCTCGACTTTGATCTTCGGAAGCAGATTCACGGAATACTCTGCACCGCGGTAGTTCTTAATAATCCCCTTCTGGTTACCATAGCCCATGCTGTTGACGATATTCAAACCGTTTACTTCCTCGGTATCCAGCACGCCCTTTAAGTCTTCCAGTTTTTCCGGCTTAATAATAATTTCCAGTTTTTTTTCATGCCAAGCTCCTCCTTTATATTCAGTTTTAGCGAAAGCGCTGCTCCCATCCTCTGCTGTTCACAGTTTATTCATTTAAGATTCAAAAATCTTTCATCCTGTAAACATGAAATTTTCATTTCTGCTCCATATACTATAACCATACAAATGATAGTTATCAGTATTTGTTACTACCCACAAAACTTTTTCATAATCTGCCAGGTGACGGTTGTCACCTGGCAATCCTCCCCTTTCGGGGAGTTTTTTCTCCCTTTAGGGGGGATTTTTTATTTAGGAGGTTGATGGTAGCAACTATACCTCGAAAATCAAATCTCCATAGGACGGCATCGGCCACATTGACTTATCAACTAACATCTCCAGCTTATCTACCGGCGCTCTGAGTTCATCCATCGCTGTCTTTACCGTATCTCTGTAGTATACAGCCTGCTCTCTGCCCTCATCCATTGCAGATGCTTTCTCTGTCACATCCTTTAACTTGTCGAGAGCATTCTGTGCGTCTGCCAGAAGATCGGATACCTCTGTGAGGATCTCTGTCTGCGCGCTGATATCTGCGCCGCATGCACTCTTTACGGCATTGATGGACTGTGCCAGTACCGTTGTATATTTGATAACTGCCGGAATGATCTGCTTTGCAGCAATGTCGATCATTGCCTTTGCCTCGATATTGATCTCTTTTGCGTAGGTCTCATACTCAATCTCCACACGGGAATCTAGCTCAGCCTTGGTAAATACCCTGAACTTCTCAAACAGTGTCACTGCCTTCTCTGTGTTGAGTGCCGGGATCGCATCTACCATGGAGCGGATGTTCGGAAGACCGCGCTTCTCTGCCTCTGCTACCCACTCGTCTGAATATCCGTTGCCGTTGAATACGATTCTCTGATGCTCGGTTGCATACTCCTTGATCAGATCATGTACTGCCATGTCAAAGTCATCTGCCTTCTCTAAGACGTCGCATGCCTCTGCAAATGCCTCTGCCACGATCGTGTTGAGTACCACGTTCGACTGGGCGATGGAATCCTGGGAACCTACCATACGGAACTCGAATTTATTGCCGTGAACGCAAACGGTGATGTACGGTTACGGTCGGTTGCATCCTTCATGAAATCCGGAAGCGTCTTAACACCGGTTTCTAACTTCTTGCCGGAGATACTGTGTGTTGCCTCACCAGTGCTGATCAGCTGTGAAAGCACATCCTGCAGCTGCTCACCAAGATATATGGATACGATTGCTGGCGGTGCCTCGTTTGCTCCTAATCTGTGATCGTTTCCGACATCTGCTGCTGCCTCTCTCAAGAGATCTGCATGCCTATCTACTGCTTTTAAGATGCAGGTAAGGACTAACAGGAACTGGATGTTCTCATGCGGTGTCTTGCCCGGCTCTAAGAGGTTGATGCCATCGTCTGTCGTGATCGACCAGTTGTTGTGCTTACCGGAACCGTTCACACCTGCGAATGGCTTCTCATGAAGCAGACACTGTAAACCATGACGGCCGGCAACTTTCTTCAATGTCTCCATAACGAGCTGGTTGTGATCGACTGCCACGTTCGCCTCTGCGTAGATCGGAGCAAGCTCATGCTGTGCCGGGGCCACCTCGTTGTGCTGTGTCTTTGCCGTAACGCCAAGCTTCCAGAGTTCCTCATTGACATCCTTCATGTACGCACCGATGCGCTCACGAATCGATCCGAAATAGTGATCGTCCATCTCCTGTCCCTTCGGCGGCATTGCTCCGAATAAGGTACGTCCGGTAAAGATGAGATCCTTTCTCTGTAAATACTTCTCGCGGTCTACGATAAAGTATTCCTGCTCCGGTCCAACGGACGGTGTTACTTTCTTTGATGTAGTATTTCCGAATAATTTTAATAAGCGAAGTGACTGCTCATTGATTGCTTCCATAGAGCGGAGAAGCGGCGTCTTCTGGTCAAGCGCCTCACCTGTGTAAGAACAGAAAGCGGTTGGAATACAAAGGGTTGCACCTGCTGCATCCTGTCTCACGAATGCCGGTGATGTACAATCCCATGCGGTATAGCCTCTGGCTTCAAATGTTGCTCTAAGACCTCCTGACGGGAAAGAAGAAGCATCCGGCTCGCCCTTGATCAATTCCTTACCGGAAAAGCTCATCAGCACTTTACCATTCTCCATCGGAGCTGTGATAAATGCATCGTGCTTCTCTGCGGTCACGCCTGTCAGCGGCTGGAACCAGTGTGTGTAATGGGTAGCGCCTTTTTCAATCGCCCACTCTTTCATCTCATGTGCGACAACATCCGCTGTCTCGAGATCCAGTTCTTTTCCCTCGTTGATTACTTCCTTTAACTTCTTGTAGACTTTCTTCGGAAGACGTTCCTGCATTACTGCATCCTTGAATACGTTTTCACCGAAAATCTCTGCTGCATTAAGGTATCCTGTTTCGCTCATCTTCTACATCCTTTCTTCTCACTAATCCAATCCCCTAAGACCAGACTTGCTTATTCTAATGTACGCGATTTCCTGTCGGATTTCAACCAGAACTTCATGTAAAGTTCTGTATACAGAAAAAAGGGCATTCCAAGTCTATTGGAACACCCTTGTTCATCGCTCACATTGTTTTGTTGGTATTAAGATAATACTTTTTAAAACGAAATGCAAGCGAAAACTTTATATATTTTTAATTTTTACACTTCTAACAAAAATAATAAAGTTCTAGTCAAATTATTGTGAAAAAATTCTGTTGTCCAACAAAACAACTTCATTCCATAAAGAATTAGTCGTTTGCCTTACCTACGGAACCGAACAGCTCCATCTTCTCTTTTACAGTTGCCTTGATTGCCTCTGCGCCAGGAGCAAGAAGTTTACGCGGGTCAAAGCCCTTGCCTTCCAGATCCTTGCCAGCCTCGATATATTTACGTGTAGCATCTGCGAAAGATAACTGGCACTCTGTATTAACATTGATCTTAGATACACCAAGAGAGATTGCTTTCTTGATCATATCAGCCGGGATACCTGTACCCCCGTGAAGAACTAACGGCATAACGCCTGTCTTCTGCTGGATTGCATCCAGAGTCTCAAAGCTTAAGCCCTTCCAGTTTGCCGGATATTTTCCGTGAATGTTACCGATACCTGCTGCAAGCATATCTACACCGAGATCAGCTACACGCTTGCACTCGTCCGGATCTGCGCACTCACCCATGCCGACAACGCCGTCTTCCTCGCCGCCGATGGAACCAACCTCAGCCTCGATGGACATTCCCATTGCATGTGCAACCTGAACCAGCTCCTTGGTCTTCTCAACGTTCTCGTCGATCGGATAATGGGAACCATCGAACATGATGGATGTGAATCCAGCCTTGATGCACTTGTAGCATCCTTCGTATGTACCATGATCCAGATGAAGTGCAACCGGAACTGTGATACCGAACTCATCATGCATAGCCTTAACCATAGCTGCAACTGTACCGAAACCGGTCATATACTTACCAGCGCCCTCGGAAACACCAAGGATTACCGGAGACTGTAACTCTTCTGCTGTCAGGAGAACAGACTTTGTCCACTCAAGGTTGTTGATGTTGAACTGACCTACTGCATAGTGACCAGCTTTTGCTTTTTCTAACATTTCTTTTGCAGATACTAACATAATGAATTCCTCCATAACTTAATCAATTTGCCGCAATGCGGCAGTTGTTTTTACCCTACCGCTATTATATATTACTTCCTGTAAAAAATAAAGTTAAATTTTTAACAAAACATACTTCCCGACAAGGTCTCTCACTCGCCCTGCGGCACCATAATCTCGACCGCCCTGCACAGGTTCTTCACCACAACCTCCTCATGGTCGCCGCCGAATTCCCCGTCCAGCGTCCACGGAATCGTATTCTTCGCCGTGAACCGCACCTCGCTGGTCTTAAACGAGTAGATCATGTCCGTATCGTCCACAAGATTGATCAACGATGCGATGATCTCGTTTAACTCGATCGGGTTCTTCGGCTTTTTTGATGAGTGTGACCTCGAAGACTCCATCATCCAGCAGGACGTCCTTTCCGGCCATCCCCTTAAATCCGCCCACAGAGGTGGAGTTGCTGATCATCCCGTAGATGAACTCGTCCTGAAGACGCACATTGTCATACTCTACCTGCATGAGGAACGACGGGATGTCATGCAGGCACTTCGCGCCCTCTAAGATGTAAGCCGCGTGTCCGAGCACATTCTTCCACTCCTGGCTCGTCTTGTAGGAAACTTCCGTAAACAGTCCGAACGCCGCCACATATACGAAGAAGTCCCCGTTAAACGCTCCGATGTCGCACGGGAACACCCGTCCTGCAACGGCTGTCTCTGCCGCCTTGACCATATTCTTCGGAATGCCGAGCGATGTGGCAAAATCATTCGTGCTGCCCGCTGCAATATAGCCGAGCGGTACCTTTTTCTCACGGTGCATCATCCCCGTCACCACTTCATCCAGCGTACCGTCCCCGCCGCTGCACACGACGAGATCATAATCGCCGGCTTCCGTCTCGATCTTATGTATCGCGTCTCCCTGTGCCTGTGTCGGATAGATGGTGACCTCATAATCCGCCTTCACCATCACATCCACAATATCCAACAGCTGATTCTTGATCTGTGCCTTGCCTGAAAACGGGTTAAACACAAACAGTAACTTTTTCTTTGTACCCATTATTTATACACCCTTATCTTATTTCTTTCTATGAGACGAGGAATTCCTCAATCGCTGCAACGGCTTCCGCTTCGTCCGCTCCCTCTGCATCCACAAGAATCTCCTCACCGTTTAACAACGCCAGACTCATCATCCCCATAATGCTCTTCGCATTGACACGGCTGTCACCATGTTCCAGATAGATTTTGCTTTCATACCGGTTTGCCACCTGCACGAGATTTGCGATCGGTCTTGCCTCAAAATCCTGCTGCATCTTTACTACCACACTCTTTTTCATTGCATCCTCCCATCCTCGCTTTTTAACTTACACCTTACACTGTCTGCTGCCGGAGGCTGTCTGCCATCTCGCTGATTCTGCGAAGCCTGTGATTCACACCTGATTTTCCCACAGGAGGATTCAGGTAGGTTCCCAGTTCTGCAAGCGGCGCATCCGGGTATTCCAGCCGAAGCAGTGCCATCTCTTTGAGATTCTCCGGCAGATATGACAAGCCGGCCGTCTCTCTTATATATTCAATGTCCGCAAGCTGTTTGACTGCAGCGTTTACCGTCTTGCTGATATTCGCTGTCTCGCAGTTCACCTTACGGTTCACCGAATTACGCATTTCCTTCAGAATCCGCACGTTCTCCAGATTCATGAGCGCAACATGCGCCTCCATAATGTTTAGAATATCTACAATCTGCGAGCCTTCCTTCAAGTACACAACCTGATATTTTTTGCGCGCCACAATCTTGGCATCCATGTCAAAACTGTTGATTACATCCCGAAGCTGCTCGGCCTGCGGGATACTGCGGCACACAATCTCAAAATGGTAGGATTTGTTGGGATCGCTGATCGATCCTCCCGCCAGAAACGCCCCTCTTATGTACGCCCTCTTGCAGCAGCTCTGCTGAATGAGTAGTCCCTTGACCGTATCTTCCGGCTCCGGCTCCCCTGTGACATCGTTGTACATCTTAACCGTGGAAAAAACGCTGCGCGCCTCCTCCTCGGTATGGATTTCTTCTATATGAAACAGTTCTGCTAACAGCAGCTGATATTTTTGCATCAGCAGCCGGTTCTCCGACTCTGCCGCAGGAATCCTTCCCTCAAACGCAATCAGCGCCGCCAGCTCTGCAATCTGGCAATGTCTGCTCTTTCCCAGATGTTTTGCCAGTTCTGTTTTTACCTCACTTGAAAATGACATAGCTTACTCCAACCGTCCCCCGCGTCCATCGGCTCTGCCCTTTGTCTGCGGGGTCTATTTCCCGCGAAGCGCGTCTTTACCGATGTCACGGTGTTCTATTTTCAGTCCGTATCCCTTCTGTCCGGAAAGCCTTTCATACAACGCGTTAGCGAGTGTGACCGAACGGTGCTTTCCTCCGGTGCAGCCGATGGAGATTACAAGCTGATTCTTCCCCTCTGCAATATAATTCGGAATCAGAAATTTCAGCATATCCTCCAGCTTGTCCAAAAACGTATGCGCCTCCTCATACTGGAACACATAGTCCTGGATCTCCTTGTCATTGCCCGTCTTTGCCCGCAATCCCTCCACATAATACGGATTCGGCAGGAAACGCACGTCAAAGACCAGATCGGAGTCCGCCGGAATCCCGTACTTAAATCCAAACGACAGAATCGTAATAAAGAGATTCTTATAGTCCTGGTTCTGTACAAAAATCTTATCCAGCTCCGCTTTCAGCTCCCTGGTCAGAAGCTGGCTGGTATCTATAATATAGTCTGCGCTCTCTTTCAAAAACGCCAGACGCTTTCTCTCTTCTTCAATGCCCTTGTCCACCCGGTCTCCGCCGGACAGCGGATGGTTTCTTCTGGTCTCCTTGTAGCGCTTGACCAATACAGAATCCTCTGCATCCAGAAACAGAATCTCGTAGTGAACCTTCTTTTTTTTGATCCGCGCAAGCACGTCGCGTATCTCTTCCAGTGCCTGGCCGTTCCGGATGTCAATACCGACCGCCACTTTCTGCAGTTCTGCATTTTCCTGCAGGCTCGACAGCTCCACGAACTTTTCAAGCAATGCAATCGGAAGATTATCCACACAGTAGTATCCGATATCTTCCATCATCTTAATTGCCGTACTCTTTCCGGCTCCGGACATTCCGGTCAAAATCACGAACTTCATGCCAGTCACTCTCCATTCCTGCGTATCCTGCTGTTATCTTTGTCTATCGGGCTAAAATTCGCCAAGCATCTTAATCTCCGGTTCCAGCTTCACCTGAAACTGTCTGTCCACCTCTGCGCTCACATCCGCAATCAGCGTCCTCACATCCTGTGCGGTCGCATTCCCTGTGTTGACCACAAATCCGCAGTGTTTCTGCGATACCTGTGCTCCGCCGACCCGGTATCCGCGCAATCCCGCATCCATGATCAGCTTTCCGGCAAAATATCCCTCCGGCCGTTTAAATGTGCTTCCCGCACTCGGATATTCGAGCGGCTGCTTTTCGGCGCGCTGCGTGGCAAGTTCCTTCATCCGTGCCCGGATGGCCTGCTCCTCTCCCGCTGCAAGCTTCAATACCGCCTGTGTGACAATATAGTGCTTCTTTAAAATGCAGCTCGTGCGGTAGCCAAGCTCCAGCTCCTCCACGGACAGCACATGCTGTGCTCCCGTCTCATCGAGCACGGTCACAGTCTCTATGATGTCCCGCATCTCTCCGCCGTAAGCTCCCGCATTCATCACAACTGCACCGCCAATCGTTCCCGGAATCCCGGCTGCAAATTCCATCCCGGTCAGCGCATGTGACGCAGCAAGCGACGCCGTGCGTGACAGGAGTGCTCCCGCTCCCGCCGTAATCCGCACGCCGTCTGCCGAAATCTCATCCATCCCGTCTCTGGTAAGAATGACCACCCCACGGATACCACCATCTCCCACCAGGAGGTTACTGCCGTTTCCGACAATGTAATATGGCTCTCCCGCCTCCCGGCATGCACCGGTAACTGCTGCAAGTTTCTCCGCTTCCGGCGTCACCAGCACATCCGCCGGACCGCCCACACGAAAGGTCGTGTGGCGGCTCATCGGCTCGTTCGGATGAATATTTTCTTTTCCTGCGATCTGTTCTAACGTATCCAATAACTGTTGTTTCATGCCTGTTCCTTTAAAAATGCAATATAGCCGCGATATGCCTCATACAGATCCACCTTGCTGATGATCTCCCACGGTGCATGCATGTTCAGCACTGCCACACCGCTGTCAATCACACGCATGCCATAGTTGGCAAGAATGTAGGCGATCGTTCCGCCGCCGCCTTGGTCTACCTTGCCGAGTTCTGCCGTCTGGAATGACACCTCGTTGCGGTCCATGATCGCGCGGAGTGCTCCCACGTACTCTGCATTCGCATCGTTCGATCCGGATTTGCCTCTGGCTCCGGTATATTTGTTAAACACAAGTCCTCTTCCAAAATATGCTGCGTTGCGCTTCGTCATCACGGACGGGAAGTTCGGGTCAAATGCCGCCGATACATCCGAAGAGAGAACGCTTGAGTTCTTTAACGCACGTCTGAGTGCCAGTTCAGAATACGTTCCTGCCGCATTCATCACCTCTGCGACCGTATTCTCGAAGAAACGGGACTGCATACCGCTCGCACCGACACTTCCGATCTCTTCCTTGTCTACCAGAAGGCATACACTTGTGATCTCCGGCTTCTCCATCGCCGCAATCGCCTCAAAGGAAGGATATGCGCACACTCTGTCATCGTGTCCGTAGCCCATAATCATGCTTCTGTCAAAGCCGTAGTCTCTCGCTTCGCCGGCCGGTACAACCTCAATCTCCGCAGAGAGGAAATCCTCTTCCTCTATATCATATTCCTTTGCAAGGATCTTCATGATATTGGCTTTTACCTTTTCCTTGACGTCGTCTTTTTCATCCGCTTCCGCCGGAATGCTGCCGATGATCAGATCGAGGTTTTCTCCCTCAATGACCTTGGCTGCCTTTTTCTCCATCTGCTCTCCGGAAAGGTGGATCAAAAGATCGCTCACGCCGAATACCGGATCACCCGGCTTGTCTCCGACACTCACTTTGACCACGGTGCCGTCCTTTTTCGCAATGACGCCGTGCAGAGCCAGCGGCAGTGTCACCCACTGGTACTTCTTGATACCGCCGTAATAGTGGGTATCCAGCATCGCGAAATCCGTATCTTCATACAGTGGATCCTGCTTTAAGTCCATGCGCGGGGAATCGATATGCGCACCGAGAATATTCATGCCATGCTCCATGCTCTTCTTACCGATTACGAACAGAGCAAGTCCTTTTCCCATATTGTTTGCATATACTTTATCTCCGGCTGCAAGCTTTGTCCCCTTCTCCAGCACGGTATCCAGATTTACGAATCCCGCCTTCTCTGCTTTCTGTGCAAAATAGGTGACGCACTCGCGCTCCGTCTTGCAGTCTGACAAAAACTTACGGTACTCCTCTGCAAAATCAAAAACTTCGTTTCTCTTTTTTCCTTCCGGGTATTTCTCCCATGCGTTCATTCTTTCCATTGCTGTTGTTTCTCCTAACCTATATTGATCTATTCGTCTTCCTCATCGTCGGACTTCTTCGTCAGGTTCTCCTGTACACGGCGGTACAGCTCCTGTGCGGCATTGTAACCCATCTTCTTCTGTCTGTGGTTGACTGCCGCTGCCTCACAGATGACTGCAAGGTTACGTCCGGCGCGGATCGGAAGCGAATGACATACGACTTTATTGCCGAGGAACTCTGTGTACTCCTCCTCAAGTCCCAGACGGTCATACTCGTTATCCTTCTTCCAGTCTTCCAGCTTGATGACCAGATCGATCTGCTGCTTCTCCTTGACGCCCTCGACACCGAACAGCGTCTTCACGTCAATGATGCCGATTCCGCGCAGCTCGATAAAGTAACGTGTGATGTCCGGTGAAGTACCAATCAGCGTATGCTCGTTGATCTTGCGGATCTCCACGACATCATCGGTTACCAGGCGATGTCCTCTGCGCACAAGCTCGAGTGCCGCCTCGCTCTTACCGATGCCGCTCTCTCCCATAATCAGAAGTCCCTCGCCGTAGACATCTACAAGCACGCCGTGAATGGTGATGCACGGTGCCAGCTGCTCGCTCAGGCAGTAGATCAGCTCCGCCATGAACTCGGATGTGCTTCGCTTGGTTCCGAATACCGGCAGATTGCTCTCCTCCGCAATTTTGAGGAACATCTCGTCCGGCTTTAAATCACGGCAGAAAATGACGCACGGAATATCGTAAGCCATAAACTCCCGGTAGATCGCTTCTTTTTTCTTCTCATCCAGCTGTTGCAGATACGTGTATTCCACGGTACCAATGATCTGCACACGGGACTGCTCAAAATGCTCGAAATAGCCGCTCAGCTGCAATGCCGGACGGTTGACATCACGGATCATGATCCGATGTCCTTTTAATTCCATCTGCGGAATAAAATTGCACAGATCGAGAATCTGCGCCACTTTTGCTACACCAACACCACTCATCCCTTACGCTCCTTTGTATGTGATTTACTTTTGTGCAAATTATACCATAGGCACATGGAATCTTCAACTAATCGGACGGCTGGTTTTCCCGTTCTTTCTCCCGGAAAAACCGGTAAACCGAGCGCGCCGCCTGCGGGCTCATGCTGTCCGTCTGTGCAAGGTCTTCCTCCGTCGCCTCCCGGATTGCCTCCAGCGACTGATATTTTTTCATCAGCGCCTTGCGCCTTGCCGGTCCGATATCCGGAATGTCATCCAGCACGGAATGTACCTGCTCCTTGCTCCGGAGCGACCGGTGGTACTCAATCGCAAAACGGTGCGCCTCGTCCTGAATTCGCGTAATCAGCTTAAATCCCTCGCTTCCACGGTCGATGGGTATCTCTACATTATGATAGTATAGCCCGCGCGTGCGGTGATTATCATCTTTGACCATTCCACAGACCGGAATATTAAGATGCAGCTCCTCCAGCACTTTGAGCGCAATGTTCACCTGCCCGCGGCCGCCGTCCATCATGATCAGATCCGGAAATCTTGTGAAACTGCCGTACTCCTCCGACAGGTCTTTTTCTTCCATCTCCTCCATCTCACGCATGCCATGCGTAAATCTTCTCGTCAGCACCTCATACATGGAGGCATAGTCATCCGGTCCCGACACCGTCCGCAGCTTAAACTTCCGGTAGTCACTCCGCTTTGGCTTGCCTTTCTCATACACAATCATGGAACCGACCAACTCAAAACCGCTCGTATTTGAGATATCGTACGCCTCCACGCGGTTTAATCCTTTCATATCTAAAAGCTGTTCAATCTCCTTTAACGCGCCAATCGTCCTGCCTTCCTCGCGCTTGATCTTCTCGCGATCCTGCGCAAGAACCATCTTGGCATTCTTCTGTGCGAGTTCCACCAGCTTTTCTTTCATGCCCTTCTGCGGTACGCGGATGTAAACCTTGCTGCCCCGCTTCTCGCCAAGCCAGTCGGCAAGCACCTCCTGCTCCTCGATCTCCTGCGGCAGCATAATCTCTCTCGGAATAAACGGCGTTCCCGAATAGAACTGCTTTATGAACGTGGTAAGGATCTGGGCCTTGGTGTCCTCCGTCCCGATCTTCACATAAAAATGGTCTCTGCCGATCAGCTTGCCGTCGCGGATAAAAAATACCTGCACCACCGCGTCGCGGTCATCCGCCGCCAGCGCGATAATGTCCTTGTCCTCGCCGTCCGTGTGCGTAATCTTCTGCTTCTGTGCGATCTGTCTGACACTGTTTAAAAGCTCCCGGTACTCAATCGCCTTTTCAAATTCCAGATTGGCCGACGCCGTATTCATCTTCTCTTCCAGAGACTTTAGCACCGGCGCATAATTGCCATTTAAAAATTCCACCACCGCATCCACGCGCTCACGGTACGCTTCCTTTGTGATATATCCCTGGCAGGGCGCCGTGCACTGATGAATATGATAATTCAGACACGGGCGATCCTTTCCCGTGTCGCGCGGCAGGTTCCGGTTGCAGGTGCGCAGCTGATAGATCTTGTTCACCAGCTCGATCGTATCCTTGACTGCTCCCGCGCTCGTGTAAGGGCCAAAGTACCGCGATTTGTCTTTTTTCTGCTGGCGGGAAAAGAGAACTCTCGGAAAATCTTCCCCGAGAGTCACTCTGATGTACGGATATGTCTTATCGTCCCGCAGCATGGTGTTGTACTTCGGCCGATGTTCTTTGATCAGATTACATTCCAGTACCAGCGCTTCCAGTTCGGAATCCGTCACAATGTACTCAAACCGCGCAATCTGTTTTACCATCTGCGCTTTTTTGATACCCTCATCATGGCTTGGCTGAAAATACTGGTGCACCCGCTTGCGCAGACTGACCGCCTTGCCAATGTAGATAATGGCATCACGGCTGTCATGCATAATATAAACTCCCGGCTGATCCGGGAGTTTTTTAAGTTCTTCTTCAATTACAAACATTACTGTTCCTCATGATCCTGCGTATTGCGCAGCAATACATCATCCATGTTCTGACTCTCTGCGGCAGTTTTTCCCTCCTCGAGTTCCTGACGGGCTTCCTCCGCCTGCCCGAAGAACGTCTTCTTCTCCGCCTCGTCCTCCGGCTCCGGGATTCCTTTCAGTTCACGGAAAATCTTCATGAATTCCTTACCGGTAATCGTCTCATGCTCGTAGAGGTATTCTGCGATATGATCGAGCACCTCCCGGTTCTCCGTGAGGAGACGTATCGCCTCATCATATGCGTGATTGATAATGGCAAGTACCTCCTTATCAATCTGCGCCGCCGTGTCCTCACCGCAGATCAGTCCTGCGCGGTTGTCCAGATACTGGTTCTCCACCGTCGCCAGGCACATCATACCGAACTTATCGGACATACCGTACTGCGTTACCATTGCCCTGGCAATCGCCGTCGCCTGCTCAATATCGTTCGCCGCACCGCTGGTTGCCGACTGGAATACCAGCACCTCCGCCGCACGTCCTGCCATGTAAGTGGTAATCTTCGCTAAAAGTTCATCCTTGGTCTGGAGATACTTCTCCTCCTCCGGCGTCTGCAGCGTGTAGCCGAGCGCTCCCATCGTACGCGGAACAATCGTGATCTTCTGTACCGGCTCGGTGTTCTTCTGAAGCGCCGTCACCATCGCGTGGCCGACCTCATGGTAGGACACGATCTTGCGCTCCTTGTCACTCATCACGCGATCCTTCTTCTCCTTGCCGCCGACTGCCACAAGTTCAAACGCGTCAAACAGATCGGACTGGTTGACAAACTTCTGCCGTTCTTGACGGCATTGATTGCTGCCTCATTGATCATATTGGCAAGATCGGAACCCACCAGACCTGCCGTCGCAAGTGCCAGTGCATCCAGATCCACGGTCTCATCCATCATGACGTCCTTGGAATGTACCTTGAGTGTCTCCAGACGCCCCTTCAGATCCGGCTTGTCGACAATGATCCGGCGGTCAAAACGTCCCGGACGGAGCAGCGCCTTGTCCAGTACCTCCGGACGGTTGGTTGCCGCGAGAATCAGAATTCCCTTGGACGTGTCAAAGCCGTCCATCTCCGCAAGGAGCTGGTTCAACGTCTGCTCTCTCTCGTCGTTGCCGCCGTAACGGGTGTCACGGCTCTTACCGATCGCATCGATCTCATCGATAAAGATGATACACGGTGCCTGCTTCTGTGCTTCCTTAAACAGATCCCTCACACGGGAAGCTCCGACACCGACGAACATCTCCACAAAATCCGAACCTGCCAGCGAGAAAAACGGTACCTTCGCCTCGCCCGCCACTGCCTTGGCAAGGAGCGTCTTACCGGTTCCCGGAGGCCCCACAAGAAGCGCACCCTTCGGCAGCTTTGCACCGATGTCGCGGTACTTTTTCGGGTTGTGCAGGAAATCGACAACCTCCTGCAGCGATTCCTTCGCCTCATCCTGTCCCGCAACATCCTTGAACGTCACGCCGGTCTGCTTCTCCACATAAACCTTGGCGTTGCTCTTGCCGACGCCCATAGCGCCGCCGCCCATCCGGCGCATCACCACGCCGAGCACAACCCAGATCAGCACCAGCGGAATCAGGTAGCTTAAGATACTGTAAATCCAGGTGGATGTGTTATCCGGAATCACTCCGCTGATATCCACCCCCTTTTCCTTAAGTAACGGAATCAGCTCATCATCCGCCACACGCCCGCAATAGTAAGTCACCTCGTAAGGTGTTTTCTCATCGGAATTCAGTGTGATGTCGATCTGGTACGAACCGATCTCCACTGACTTCACACTTCTGCCTTCCCATTTGCCGGTGCCGTTTACCATGTCGAGAAACTCCGAGTAAGACACCTCCTGCGTGCTCATCTGGTTGAACTGATTGGTTACAAGACTCATAATAAACAGCGCAATCAGTGAAATCAGTATAAATGCCATCAAAATCTGGCCATTGTGATTCCCTTTGCCGCCGTCTCCGTTATTCCCTCCGTTTGAATTACCGTTATTGTAATTGTTATTTGATCCCTGATTGTCCATTGAAGTATTTATCCTTTCCAACAGGCTCCGCCAGTTCAGAGTCTGGATTCTTATCGTATATCTTCTATATTATATTGAAAATGGAATTTAAAAGCAATACGTTCTTCGTGAAGTTTTCCTGTCATTTCTAAAATAATTCTAAAATTTCCCGGCATACTATTTTCTGTGTTTTTGAAATTGTGCTGGATTTTCCGGACACTTAGTTGTATACTGTATGGGTTATATAGATCGTATTACTATTATTCACACAACTGTACTTTTATATGAGGAGGAAAACCCTATGCCTGTAAAATATGTCTTTGTCACCGGTGGTGTCGTTTCCGGCCTTGGGAAAGGTATCACGGCTGCTTCTCTGGGAAGACTTTTAAAAGCCCGTGGCTACAAAGTGACCATGCAGAAATTCGACCCATACATCAACATCGATCCCGGAACCATGAACCCGATCCAGCACGGCGAGGTATTTGTGACCGATGACGGTGCAGAAACAGATCTGGACTTAGGACATTATGAGCGTTTCATCGACGAGAGCCTGACCAAGAATTCCAACGTTACAACCGGTAAAGTATACTGGTCTGTTCTTCAGAAGGAACGCCGCGGCGATTTCGGCGGAGGTACCGTACAGGTCATCCCTCACATTACAAACGAGATCAAGAGCCGCTTTTACCGGAACTTTACTTCCGAGGAGACACACATTGCCATCATTGAAGTCGGCGGTACCGTCGGCGACATCGAGAGCCAGCCGTTCCTCGAGGCAATCCGTCAGTTCCAGCACGAAGTAGGGCACGAGAATGCAATCCTCATTCATGTAACATTGATTCCATATATCAAGGCATCCGGCGAGCTTAAGACAAAGCCGACACAGGCGAGCGTCAAAGAGCTGCAGGGAATGGGTATCCAGCCGGATATCATCGTCTGCCGTTCCGAGCATCCGCTCGATCAGAGTCTCAAGGACAAGATCGCGCTGTTCTGTAACGTGCCGAACCGCAATGTACTTCAGAATCTTGACGTTGAATATCTCTATGAGGCGCCGCTTGCCATGGAGAAGGAGAATCTCGCCAAGGTTGCCTGCGAAGCGCTTCATCTGGACTGTCCGGAACCGGATTTAAAGGACTGGGAGGCAATGGTCGACGCACTCCGTCATCCGAACAAGGAAGTGACTGTCGCATTAGTTGGAAAATATACCGCACTTCACGACGCTTATATCTCCGTTGTGGAGGCGTTGAAGCACGGCGGCATTGCGGAGCGCGCAACCGTCAATATCAAGTGGGTGGATTCTGAGGACGTCACAACAGAGAACGTGGACGAGATCTTATCCGATGTATCCGGTATTCTCGTACCGGGTGGATTCGGTTCCCGCGGTGTCGAGGGAATGATCCTTGCCGCAAATACGCACGCGAGCATCAGATTCCGTACCTTGGTCTGTGCCTCGGCATGCAGGTTGCGATCATCGAGTACGCAAGACATGTCTGCGGCTTCAACGATGCGCACAGCATCGAGCTTGATCCAAACACCACGCATCCGGTCATCGCACTCATGCCGGATCAGAACGGCATCGAGGACATCGGCGGAACCTTACGTCTTGGTTCTTATCCGTGTATTCTGGACAAGACCTCCAAGGCATACGAGGTATACGGTGCTGAGGAGATCCATGAGAGACACAGACACCGTTATGAGGTCAACAACGACTTCCGCGCTTCTCTCACCGAGAGCGGCATGAAGCTCTGCGGTACCTCTCCGGACGGCAGAATCGTAGAGATGATTGAGATTCCGGAGCATCCGTGGTTTATTGCCACACAGGCTCATCCGGAGTTAAAGTCCAGACCGAACCGTCCACATCCGCTCTTTAAAGGCTTTGTGGAAGCTTCGATCCGATGCAGCGAGAAATAAGATAGATAAAAAAGGAAGGGAGCGCAGCTTTAAAGCTGCGCCCTTCCCTTTTTACATCTGGTGTCTTACCACCGCATATTCATCGTCCAGCTGATAATACGGACATTCCCTGTAATGTCCCTGCATCAGTCTCGCCGCATCATCCTCATCCATATCTACTTCACAGTAGTAGGTCTCGTCATCTTCATCGTACACATTATATACACAGCTGTCACAGCTTGCCTTCGCCATAGGACGTCCTCCTTTTCGCATTTCTGTTCTATTTCCATGTTGAAATCACTTCATCGTACAGCCGCAGCAGAAAATCATGCAGCAATTCCCGCTGGGTATCCCAGTAGACCTCCGTGATCTCATCACCGTCCTCCTGCGCTTCCGTCACATCCATCACCGCATCCAGAATCTCCGGGTTCAGATCATCCATCGCCTCCTGCACGGCAGCCTCAAAATCACAATAGCTGTCACTGGTCAGATACAGGATAAAGTTCTCGCGGTTCAGGTTTCTCGCCTCATAGCTTCCCGTAAACAGATCGTTCCCGATCGATGCGATCCGCTCAAACTCCTCCTTGACCGTCTCATATTCGACGGTGCAGTAACTCTCTTTAAAAAATTTATCAAATACTTCCTTGTCTATCTTCTGTCCCATTCGTTTCACCTCTTGCAATTTCTCGTGTGCCGTGCTATTTTAACATAAAATTAAGAAAAGAGGAACCCATACCATGAATACACTTCCCAAAGATCCCGTCATGCTCTTAAGCTTTGTCAACACACAGCTTCGTGACCACTACCCGTCGCTGGAAGAATTTGCCGCAACCTACCAGATTGATGCCGCAGAGGTTATCTCTGCATTAAAAAATATAGACTACGAGTACGATCCGGCGACCAATCAGTTTATCTGATCCGTCAGCCCCGCTTCTTCCGGCACGCTAATCCACAGTCTCGTCACTTAGATATTTTCGCACGCGCTTCCAGTCCGGGTAAAACTTCGTCATAAATCCCCAGAAGCGCTGATTGTGGCTTGCCTCCAGAATATGCGTCATCTCATGTATGACGACATACTCCAGACACTCCGGCGGCTTGGACAAGAGCGCCAGATTGATGTTGATGTGATGTGTCTGCACATTGCAGGAACCCCCATCTCGTCTTCATCTGCCGGATCGTGATTCCGGAGACCTTCACCCCCATCACCGGCTCCCATTTTGCCACAAGACGCTCCACCTCACGCTTTAACTGTTTCTTTCTGCGCGCGATTTCCGCCGCATCCAGTTCCCGGTTTTCCGAACGGCGCTCTCCGGCTTCTTTGTATTTCTGCTGATATTTCCGTATCCATTCGATCCGTTCTCTGGCAAATGCCGCAATCCGCGCATCACTCATCTGATGCGGCGCTGAGATCCGCACTGTACCGTCCTCTTTACTGATGCGCAGATACATGTTTTTCATCCGTTTTTTCGTGACAATGATCGGCACGCCCTCTATCTTTATCTCATAAATGCGCTCTCTCATAGTTCCTGCTCCCCGTATGTTTTCAAAATAGTTTCCAGATACTCGCGGTATTCCCGCACGACGGATTCCGGCGACTCAATCCGCACTGCCGCGCCAAGTCCCGCCAGCCAGCCGAAAAACTGGCGGCTGACCGCGACACTCACCCGCACCCGGATTCTTGTCTCATCATACCGGCGCATCGCGACCTCCTTGCCGAAACGGTCGATCATGACTCCCGTGAGGGCGTCTTCGCAGATTAAGGTCACAGTCTCGTCCTCCCCCGCGAACATGCCGAACGTTTTTCGGGAATATGCCGCCACGTCAAAGTTCCCGAACTGCTCCTTCCCCTCTCTGCTTTCCGCCGTAAGTTCGATCTTTAGCATTTTATCCACACGGTAATGGCGGATGTCGCGGCTTCTGTCGTCGTAGGCGATCAGATAATAGTTTTCGTCATCCCACGAGAGCAGCCAGGGACTCACTTCATAGTAACTGCCGTCCCGCCGCAGTTTCATCTCTTTATTGACCGTCCATTCAAAATACTGAAAACGGATCTTCACATTTTCCGCGATGGCATTGTAAATCATATCTACATTATAATAAATGTTTTCATTGACCGCCTTGCTGCGGTTGGTCACCACGACCTGCCTGTGGAGCTGCTTTGCCTGTTCCCTGCCGCAAAGCGTCTCCAGCTTGGCAATCAGCTCTCTCGACTTCTTCGTCGTGATGAACTTCGACGCCTGCACGGCATCCACGAGAAGTTTTAACTCCGCCAGTTCAAATTTGCGGCTGGCAAGATAATATCCGCCGGGTCGCTCCTTCACCCGTATAATATCCAGCCCGAAATCTTCCAGTTCCTCCATATCGGTGTACACTGTCTTGCGCTCCGAACGGATTCCGTTCGCCTCCAGATAGTCGATCACCTCCTGCGTCGTCACAGGATGATCCTCGTCCGTTCTCCCATATAAAAGCTGCGCCATGTAAAGCAGCTTCTGTTTCTGCTTCTCGCTTCTTCCTCTTCCCATGACATGTTGTCCTTTCCACGCAGGTGTCCGGCATTTCTTCGCAGTGCCGCGTGAAAACGCTCCGTTTTTTTCACGCTGACGTGCATTTGCACTATCAGCCACTTGCAGCGGCGCGTTCTCTGCGCCAGCACAGAACGCGCCACTTCTCCTGTCTGCACTGCTCATTGCTTATTCACATTATACCCTAATTCGTGATGATATGGGGCACTTTCTTGCAAAGCCAGATGCAATGTCTGTTTTTTTCAATCAGGTCTTGCATCCTGTTCATTTCGTGTTATAATATAGTTAAGTTCATAAGAATTACCGAGAGACATGAGCAAGGTAAGAGCAGAGACGATGAGATCGTTTTTGTTTGCCTTGCTCTTTTTGTATTTCAAAGAAAAGGAGAATGTATTATGTATGATGTAGCAATTATCGGTGCCGGAGTCATCGGCAGTGCAATCGCAAGAGAATTATCCAGATACCAGGCGAACGTCTGTGTCATCGAGCGCGAAGAGGATGTCTGTGACGGCACCTCCAAAGCCAACAGTGCCATCATCCACGCAGGCTTCGACGCAGCCCCGGGTTCCTTAAAGGCAAAGTTAAATGTCCGCGGCAACGAGATGATGGATGCCCTCTCAAAAGACCTCGACATTCCGTTTAAGAGAAACGGTTCCCTCGTCGTATGTACCAAAGATCAGGACCGCAGCGGTCTTGATGCCCTTTTAGAAAAGGGTGCGAAAAACGGAGTACCTGGTCTTCGCATCTTAGAGCGCGAAGAGCTGCTTCAGATGGAGCCGAATTTAAGCGACGACGTGACCTGCGGTCTGTATGCCCCGACCGGCGGCATCGTCTGCCCGTTCCACATGACCATGGCATTTGCGGAAAACGCATACACCAACGGTGTTTCCTTTTTCTTAAATACCAAAGTCACTTCCATTCGGAAAAAAGACGGCAGTTACACGTTAGAGACCATCCACACCGACACGGATACACCGGAAACCTTTGAGGCGAAGGTCATCATCAATGCCGCCGGCGTTCACGCTGACGAATTTAACAATATGGTAAGTGAACACAAGCTTCATATTACCGCCCGCAAAGGCGAATACTGCCTGCTCGACAAAGAAGCCGGAACGCATGTATCGCACACGATTTTCCAACTTCCATCCAAAATGGGAAAAGGCGTGCTTGTCACTCCTACCGTACACGGCAACCTCTTAGTCGGCCCAACCGCAGTGGATGTCACGAATAAGGAAGCAGTCAACACCACACAGGACGGACTGGATTCCCTCGCAAAGACTGCTGCTTTGAGCGTCAAAAATGTTCCGATGCGCCAGGTTATCACCTCATTTGCAGGTCTGCGCGCACACGAAGACGGCAACGATTTCATCATTGGGGAAGCGGAAGACGCGAAAGGTTTTATCAACGCAGCCGGCATTGAGTCCCCTGGTCTCTCCTCCGCACCGGCAATCGGAGAGATGGCCGCAGGCATCGCCGCCAATCTTCTTTCTCTTACGGAAAAAACAGATTTCATCTCCACACGCAAAGGCATCTTAAGACCGGAGACGCTTTCCATGGAGGAGCGCAATCAGCTGATCAAAGAGCATCCGGAATACGGCAACATCATCTGCCGCTGCGAGATGATCAGTGAGGGCGAGATCATGGACGCCATTCACCGTCCGCTCGGTGCCCGCTCTCTCGACGGAGTAAAACGCCGCACAAGAGCCGGCATGGGACGCTGCCAGGCAGGTTTCTGCTCCCCGCGTACCATGGAGATCTTAGAGCGCGAAGTACCAATGAGTATGTTTGATATTACCAAAAACGGCGTCGGCGGCAACATCGTCATCGGCATCAACAAAGAGATTTAAAGGGGGATTCTACTATGAAAAACTATGATTTAGTCATCGTCGGCGGAGGTCCTGCCGGACTTGCAGCCGCTGTATCCGCAAGAGACCACGGCATCGAGAGCATCTTAATCATCGAGAGAGACAAAGAGCTCGGCGGTATCTTAAACCAGTGCATCCACAACGGTTTCGGCTTACATACCTTCAAGGAGGAGCTGACCGGACCGGAATACGCTTCCCGCTTCATCGAGCAGGTGGCAGAGCGCGGCATCGAGTACAAATTAAATACCATGGTCATGGACATCGCTGCCGATGCCCCGTCCGGAAACGTAATCACAAAAAAAGTAACCGCCATGAACCGCGAGGACGGCATGTTTGAGATCCACACAAAAGCGGTCATTCTCGCCATGGGCTGCCGCGAGCGTTCCAGAGGTGCCTTAAATATTCCGGGCTATCGTCCGGCCGGTATTTTTTCCGCAGGTACGGCACAGCGTCTGGTCAACATGGAAGGCTATATGCCGGGCCGCGAAGTTGTCATCTTAGGTTCCGGTGACATTGGTCTGATCATGGCACGCCGCATGACGCTGGAAGGCGCGAAGGTCAAGGTAGTTGCCGAACTGATGCCTTACTCCGGCGGTCTGAAGCGAAACATCGTACAGTGTCTGGATGATTTCGGCATCCCGTTGAAGCTCAGCCACACCGTCATCGACATTGAGGGCAAAAACCGTGTCGAGGCTGTCACGATTGCAGAAGTCGGTCCGGACCGCAAACCGATTCCGGGAACCGAGGAGCGCTACACCTGCGACACCCTGCTTCTCTCCTGCGGACTGATCCCTGAGAACGAACTGAGCCGCAGCGCAGGCGTTGCCATCAATCCTGTCACCTCCGGTCCAATCGTCAATGACAGCTTAGAGACCAGCATCGACGGCGTGTTCGCCTGTGGAAATGTCCTTCATGTACATGACCTTGTGGACTATGTTTCCCAGGAAGCAACCGCAGCCGGGAAAAATGCCGCAGCTTATATCCAAAACGGCTCCAGCAAAGATGCCGCATCCGTCGAGATTTTCCCGGTGGACGGCGTGCGCTACACCGTTCCGAAATATGTCCGTCCGACCGAGATGGACGACACTTTAACCGTCCGCTTCCGTGTGGGCGCGGTATACAAGAACTGCTCGATTGCGACTTACTTTGATGACACCTTAATCAGCAAGCGCAAACGTCCGGTTATGGCTCCCGGCGAGATGGAGCAGGTAATTCTCGACAAGAAAAAACTTGCTGAATTCCCGGATCTGTCCAGAATCACAATCCGCATTGAAGAAAATTCATAAATAGAATGGAGGAATCATCATGAGTACAAGAGAATTGACCTGTATCGGCTGCCCGCTCGGGTGCGCCATCACAGTTACCATGGACGGATCTACCGTCACCGCCGTCACCGGCAATACCTGTCCGAGAGGCGATGCCTACGCCAGAAAGGAAGTTACGAATCCGACCCGTATCGTAACATCGACGGTCCGGGTGAACGGAGGCATCTACCCGATGGCAAACGTGAAAACAGCCTCCGACATTCCGAAAGGCAGGATTTTCGACTGTATCAACGCCTTAAAGGATATCACCGTCAATGCACCGCTTAAGATCGGCGATGTGGTCTTATCCGACGTTGCCGGAACTGGTGTCGACATCATTGCCGCCAGAAATGTTCCTGCAAAATAAGCGCTTTCAAAGAATCTCACTTTATTATATAATAAGGTCATCATGCGATCGGCATGATGACCTTATTAATTCACCGAATACAGGAGATTGTCATGAAGAAATTATTTAAAGAAGCCCTGGAGGATTCTCCCATCATTGCAGCGGTCAAAGACGACGAAGGTCTTTCCAGATGCCTGACCAGCGACAGCCGCATTATCTTTATCTTATACGGCGACATCGTCACCATCAGTGACATCGTGGAGACCGTCAAATCCGCCGGAAAGCTTGCGATCGTCCATCTGGATCTCATCAACGGACTGAGTTCCAAAGAAGTGGCAGTCGACTTTCTTCAAAAATACACGAATGCCGACGGCATTATCACAACGAAGCCGACACTTATCAAACGCGCCAAGGAGCTGGGGCTCTTTACAATCCTCCGGCTGTTTCTGATTGACTCCATGGCATACGAGAACATCGACCGCCAGGTCAAATCCTCCCGTCCGGATCTGATCGAAATCCTGCCGGCACTGATGCCCAAGGTCATCGCCAAAGTCTGTCAGTCCACCTCCACACCGGTCATTGCCGGCGGGCTGGTCTCCGAAAAGGAAGACATCCTCGCTCTTTTGGATGCAGGCGCGACCAGTATCTCCTCCACAAACGAGAAAATCTGGTTTTTATAAGCACTCCTCTCCTGCATGTATTATGATGCAGTGCCAGACATTCTGTGCTGGATCATATGCACCACCAGCAGGATTACAAAAATGCAGGCTGCGTTTATTCTTCATATTCGATTCCCCCGCTTCCTATTTTTTCTTCCGGAAGTGTCTTTACAAAGCAAAAAAAGTAGATGACATGACATACCCACACAACGGATAAAACAATCCGTCCGACGGGCACATTTTTCATACAGATAAATCCGATCGCCATAAGAAGCGTCACAGTGGCGACAATACTGACCTTGGTTTTCATCTGCATACCTTCTTTTCTCACATAGGATTCCAGATTCTTTTTGTAAAGATCGGTACCGGTAAACCAGTCATGAAGGCGCGTTGAACTTTGTGAAAAGCAAAAAAGAACCACTACCTTACGGCAATGGTTCTTTCAACAATTCATGGGCAGAGGTGGATTCGAACCACCGAAGCAATTTGCAGCAGATTTACAGTCTGTCCCCTTTGGCCACTCGGGAATCTGCCCATTTGTCAATGTGTCCTGACAGAGGTAAATTATATCACAGCCTAAGCAGATATGCAAGTTATAAATTTAAAAAGTGTCACCTATTTTCAATAAATGCCCGGAAAACCAAAGGCTTTCCGGGCATTGCCGTTCATTCAGGAAATCAGAGTTTTCTACACATCAGGATTCCCTATAACATACCCTCCTTGATCACATCATGATCCCGGAGCAGCTTCTCCACGACGGTTCCCTTGACCACACGAAGCAGCGGCTTCTTCAATACATTGAGCGGTCCCGGCAGTTCGATCTCAAGCGGAGACTTTCCATCCATCAGCTTCACACTGCTGTCGAGCAGCTCTCTGACATCATAGACACTTCCCCATACCTCAGGAACGCCTCTGTCTACACCGAGCAGTCCGTATACCGCCTCCATTGCGGTTCTAACCGAATATTCCGTCGTGAAGACCGTATCACGCGGTGTGTCCGCGAACTGTCCGAGGAACGCAAAGTTCACACAGCCATCCGGGATGACGTCCGGGCGGTCGCCCTTGGTTCTCGGCATAAAGAACGCTGTGATGTACGGCATCATCGTCGGTACACATACGGCGCTGTTCTCTGCCAGATCCGGGATCTCCTCCACCGGAACACCCAGATGATACAGCCACTCCTCGGTGATCTCCTTACCGGTACACTCCTTCATCGGCTTCTTCACATAATCGCCCGGCACATCGGTGAACAGACCGTATACCCACACGCATACTTTATCCTTATCCTGATCCTTGAACTGTCCCTGGCGGTTGATCGTCCAGCTGAGCAGCCAGCTGGAATCCTTACAGCTTACGATACCTCCGGTCACAACTTTTCCGCTTCTCGGATCACGCTTGCAGATATTCGTGATGTACGGAATGATCTTGTCGTCCAACGTGGTCACGGTTGCAGATTCCCAGTTCGTCTTCGCCACATCCGAGCAGAACTTCTCCGGATGTCCAAAAGACGGATCCTGCTTTGCAATATTCTTCCACAGGCTCCAGCAGCCGCTCGTGCGCACTTCCGCGTCCCCGTTCGGCGCATGGTTCTGATCACCGTAAATCGTACCCTCGGTACAGCTTCCGTTTGTCACGAACACGAGATCATTCTCCGTAAGCACAATACCTTTCTCCACACCGTTGACCTTGCACTCGAGCGCCTTGGCAACCTTCTTGTCATCTTTGATGTCGAAAATGACATTCGTTACCTCGGTGTTAAACTGGAAGTCAACACCGGCTTCCTCAAGGTATCTCTGCATCGGCAGAATCAGCGACTCATACTGATTGTACTTCGTGAACTTCAAAGCGCTGAAATCCGGCAGTCCCGCGATGTGATGGATGAAACGCTGGAAATAGAGCTTCATCTCCAGTGCACTGTGCCAGTTCTCAAAAGCAAACATCGTGCGCCAGTACAGCCAGAACGTAGAATTGAATACCTCGTCGTCGAACACATCCTCGATCGTCTTGTCGTAGAGATCCTCATCCTTTGTCATGAACAGCTTCATGATCTCCATGCAGCCCTTCTGGCTCAGATTGAACTTGCCGTCTGTGTGCGCATCCTTGCCGCGCTCCTCTGTGGCACGGCACAGGGAATAGTTCGGGTCTTCCTTGTTCAGCCAGTAATACTCGTCCAGAACGGAGACGCCCGGCGTCTCAATCGACGGAATGCTGCGGAACAGATCCCACAGGCACTCAAAATGGTTCTCCATCTCACGACCGCCGCGCATCACATAGCCTCTGGTCGGATCATTGATACCGTCGCAGGCGCCTCCCGCGATGTCCATCGCCTCAAGAATGTGAATGTGGGAACCTTCCATCTGACCGTCTCTTACCAGGAAGCAGGCTGCTGCCAGAGAGGCCAGTCCGCTTCCGACAATATAGGCGCTCTTCTCATCCACACCCTCCGGCTTTCTCGGTCTCGCAAAAGCCTCGTAATTACCGTTGGTATAGTAAATACCCTTGCTGTTCTTCTCATGCTTGCCGCGCTCGGTATTGCGGTATTCCGCTCTCGCCTTCTCCTCGATTGCTTTCTTCTGCGCACGCTCGCTGCTGTTCTTATGGCTGCCTGCCGCCAGTGCCGCCACACCCGCTCCGGCTGCCAGCGCAGCCACGCCAAGTCCTATATGTTTTCCTTTTCCCATCGTAACTACCACCTTTCCACTTATGCTGTAAATTCTTTGTGTCCTTATCTTAGTCTGCCCAGATGAATGACACAATTTACAAAAAGATCAAAATGATAAAAAACTTATCATTCCGTCTCTTTTGATAAGCTTGCGGATTGCTTCTGTTCAAAATTCCGGGCGGCATTTAAGATACTGCCGTGCAGCATCGTACTCAGCCGCTGCACAAGCTCTCTGTAATCCGCCTTCATACCGCCGTCGATCCAGTGCAGCATCATACCTACAAAGCCGTATTTGTAGAACTCCGCAATCAGTGCCTTGTCCTCCCCGCTGACAGCCGCATCGCGGCATTCTTCCTCTACCACATCTGCGAGCAGATCATAGGTCAGCTTATAGAGATAGCTCTCGATCTTCTTCTGGCTGACCGAGTGATAAACATTCAAAATAAACGGCTTGTTCTCCAATACCGCCTCAAAGATCTGCTCCAGTCCTTCACTCCACGTACTGTACGTCTTCTTATCCGCAAGTGCACGCTTTCCGTCCTCCAGGCACGCCCACTCAATCAGGTCGTAAATATCCTTGAAGTGATAGTAAAACGCCATGCGGCTGATCCCGCAGTCCTCCGTCAGATCGTTGATCGTAATCTTATCCACCGGCTTCTTAAGCAAAAGCTTTTTAAGTGATGCCTCCAGTGCAAGTTTTGTCGTGTTGGACATGGCTGCCTCCCTGTTCCGTTCTTGCGGCAACGGATCTTACCGTCCGCACCTTTATTGTATTCCTCCTCGCAGGTATGGGCAAATAAAGAATTTCTAAATTTTCTTAATTCTTTTTTAGCCGTTGATGCACGTTTTTGACCACCTGCATATCCAAATTACTATATACATTTATGATCTATTTGTTATAATATTATTATATTTGCGCTTATGGACAAATTGGGTGGTTTTCACACATATTTGAATGCGCAGGCGGAGGAATACATGATCAGCAACACGGATATCCGTTACTTTTTTGATACTTACTATGACAACTTCATGCACAGTCTCGCCTGGGAAGATCACCTTCTGGAGCCTGCCAGCCGTGAGGAATGGCTGGCAACGCTTCGCGCATGTGCAGACGACCAGCAGCAGCGCTGTGCGGACAATCAGATACTGCTTGAACAGTATCTCTATCCACTAAGCAGCAATCCTGCTCTTCTGTCCGATGAGGGATATGATCTTTTACTTTCTTTTTGCCGTGATTTTTACTACAGCAACTATACCGAACCGGCTCTGCTGATCCGCATTATTGATATTCTGCTTCCACATTATGAAGACCGCAGCGATACGGAAAGCCTGCTTTTTCTCTATATCTGCGCCGGCTTTTCATACATGGAGCTCTCACGAACCGGAGAGCCCACCTCTCGCGATAAGACTATATATTTCTACACCAAAGTGCTCTCTTACCGCGATCAGATTGAATTCTTTGAATCAGCTGCAAGCCGCGACTATATTTTTATTGCCTATTACAATCTGATCCGGGTGGCGCCGGGTCTTGGCATCTTAGACATTGAGACCGCTTACCGGCTCTGGGAGGAGCTCTGTCAGATCCGTACCATGCCCAAATTCTGTCAGTACGATACCACCAATCCACGGATTCCGCAGCTCTGTGACTGTGCAATCAACGATTTCCGCGCGTACGGCGCTGTTCTTAACGTTGAACGTGTTATTGCACCATCCGCGATCCTGTCCTCTCTGGAGAATATGACGCAGATCTATTACTCCGAGATATTGCACGAGCATGGTTCCATCTATGAGTGCCCTGTATTCACAGTATTTAATTACCACTATGTGCAGGCACGCAATGGTACAATCACCTGGGAAGCCGCCTGGCAGATCCTGGACGATTATTATGTCCACAAGATGCAGACCATCGGTCAGGTTTCCTCGCCTGACCTGCTTGCTTTTTATACCAATCTGCCGCTCAACCTGATCGACGTGCTGGGGCATACGCATTTCAAGGAAGAGTTTAAGCAGGCAACTTACCGGCGCTACCGCAATCTGATTACCAGCTATCTGATGAATCAGCCTGCCAGTCTCAATTCCTACACGTTAAACAACGGTGTCCAGCTGGTGGCGTTTCACCCGCTGATCCTCGGGACTTTCCAGAACCGTATGGAAAAAATGAACTTTATCGTAGATCTGGTCGTAACCAGACATCTCACGACATTCACACACTCCGTTATGGTTTCCTATCTCGCAGAAGCGATCGGAAAACATATTTTAGCCGCACGGCCGGAGCTTTTGCGGATTCCGTCCTCCTATCTGGAGGGAAATGTCTATGCCTCCCCCGCGGAAGTACTGGACTATATCGTTCCCGCAGCTTTATTCCACGATATTGGGAAAAACGGCATGATCCCGATCATCAACACGCAGCACCGCAAGTTAAATGACTACGAATTTAACATTATTCAGACACATCCGCAGAAGGGCTCCGACTATCTGTCGTCCGATCCGGGCTTTTTAATCTACCAGCCGGTTGCGCTCGGACATCACCGCTCCTACGACGGTACCCGCGGTTATCCGCTCAGTTTTGACAATACCGCCTCGCCGTACCGGGACGCCATCGACCTGATCCACATCTGTGACTGTCTGGATGCAGCGACCGATTACTTAAGCCGCAATTACCACCGCGCGAAACCGTTCGATGTGGTATTGAACGAACTGAAAGCAGGGCGCGGCACCGAGTACAATCCTGATATGGTGGATGTGATTCTAAGCGACCGGGAATTATATAACGATTTAAAGATGCTTACGGAGCAGAACCGCGAAAATATCTACTATGATATCTATCTCACGTTTGTGAATCTCCGCAAGAAAAAGACAATAAATGGGATACGTTTTATTATAAGAATATCAGAGAATATGAAGTTCCAGAATGTAACCGGGCAGCAATTCTTTGAAGCAAAATCCGAGGATTTCTTCCTCATCTGCTATTGAAAACAGGGCAGATGATAACTCAGATCGGCTTCGCGCGGTTATGTTCTGTTTGCTGGTGTCACGAAGGGGCACGCACAAAAGTCCTAAAAATGTCTGTGGTTTGCGGACACACCCCGGGGGATGTTCCAAACTTGGAAAAACACAGATGATCAGGGATGTTCGACGCGGCATGGTTAGAAATACCGGATTTTGCGATTAGAATTGCATCCCCGGTTGCATCTGGAACGTGATACTCTCTGTTTCTCATAATAAAACGTATCCCATTTTTTACTAAAACGCAAAAAAAAGACAGCCTGTCGAACTGCTGTCTTTTTAGGAGAAGGTATTTTTACTATGGGGTATAGCAAAAACTATATATAATGTATTGGGGGGTTTTTACGGTTATTATAATAGCATGCCCCGCCAGATAAGTGTGCACAAACTTCACAATTTTGTGCACACGTTTTTATTCATTTTGTATAGTACCTTCTGCCCGGTTTTTCTTTTTTCATTGCCGTTATGCACAATTACTGCTCAAACAATGCCTCAAACTCCTGCTGGCTGATTTTTTCCTTCTCCAGCAGAAGATTCGCGCAGGCATCCAGCACGTCGCGGTGCTCCGCAATCATCTGCTTCGCTTTTTCATAACATTCGTCAATGATCCGCTTCACTTCCAGGTCAATGGTGGTCGCAACGCCCTCTCCATAGCCTCTCGTGTGCGCCAGGTCTCTGCCGATAAATACCTCATCGTCGTCATTGTCGTAGCAGATCAGACCAATGTTCTCTGACATTCCGTATTTTGTGACCATATCCTTTGCCATCCGGGTCGCCTGCTTGATGTCCTGAGATGCCCCTGTCGTGATGTCATCAAATACAAGTTCCTCCGCCACACGTCCTCCCAGAGATACGATAATATCCTGCAGCATCTTGCCTTTCGTGTTGAACATGTCGTCACGCTCCGGCAGCGGCATCGTGTAACCGGCAGCTCCCGCTCCCGTCGGAATGATCGATACGGAATAGACCGGACCGACATCCGGAAGCAGATGGAACAGAATCGCATGACCGGATTCGTGGAATGCGGTGATACGCTTTTCCTTCTCAGAGATCACGCGGCTCTTTTTCTCCGCGCCGATTCCCACCTTCACAAACGCCTTCTTGATGTCCGTCTGTGTAATATACGCACGGTCTTCCTTCGCTGCGATAATAGCCGCCTCATTCAGAAGATTCTCAAGATCCGCGCCGGTAAAGCCCGCAGTCGTCTGTGCGATCTGTTTTAAATCAACATCATCCCCCAGCGGCTTGTTCTTCGCATGAACAGAAAGAATCTCCTCTCTTCCGCCGACATCCGGACGTCCCACATGCACCTTCCGGTCGAAACGTCCCGGACGCATGATCGCCGGATCCAAAATATCCACACGGTTCGTCGCCGCCATAACGATAATTCCCTCATTGACACCGAAACCGTCCATCTCAACGAGCATCTGGTTCAATGTCTGCTCGCGCTCATCGTGGCCGCCGCCCATACCGGTACCACGCCGTCTTGCGACAGCATCGATCTCATCGATAAACACGATACACGGCGCATTTTTCTTGGCTTCCTCAAACAGATCACGGACACGCGAAGCGCCGACGCCAACAAACATCTCCACAAAATCCGAACCGGAAATACTAAAGAACGGCACGCCTGCCTCACCGGCAATCGCCTTTGCCAGAAGTGTCTTACCGGTTCCCGGAGGTCCCACGAGAAGAACACCCTTGGAATACGCGCGCCAAGCCTGGTATACTTCTTCGGGGCACGCAGGAAATCCACGATCTCCTCAAGCTCTTCCTTTTCCTCTTTCAGACCTGCCACATTGGCAAATGTCACCCGCTTTGCCGGGTCATCTGTCATGAGCTTTGCGCGGCTCTTGCCGAAGTTCATCATCTTACCGCCGCCGCCGGAATTGGCAGCCGCCTGATTGGTCATAATCATGAAGAAAATGAACATCGCCGCAAAAATAATCAGATACGGAAGTATCGTCACGATCCAGCTCTGCTCCGGCGGATTCTCCACGGTGTAAGACGTAAACTGCTGATCGCGCAGATAGTCTTCTATATCATTTACATCGTTTACCGCCAGAACCTGTGTCGAGGAGTCCTTAAATGTAATGTATACATTACCGGTCGGCACCTCGCCGCGGTTCGGTACAATCTTCAGCTGTGCAACATTTCCATCTGCAACCGCAGTCTCAAACTGTGCCCGCGTGTAACTGTTGGTTGACGTGTTTCCGTCCATCCAATACCAGATACCTATGATGGCAAGTATCAGGAGCAGATAGATGCCAAATCCTCTGTAACTGCTTCTCTTACTATTCAATCGATTTCTCCTTTATTCCTCTATCTCAACAAATCCGATATAAGGCAGATTGCGGTACTTCTGGTCATAGTCGAGACCGTATCCTACCACAAATTCATCCGGAATGACAAATCCCACATAATCCACATTGACATCCACCACTCTCCGGTCCGGCTTATCCAGAAGCGTACACAGTCTGAGTGTCTTCGGATTTCTTGTCTTCAAATTCTCCAGCAAATAGCTTAAAGTTCTGCCGGAATCGATGATGTCCTCAATTACCAGCACATTCTTGCCTTCAATACTGGTTCCAAGATCATTTACGATGCGCACCACACCGCTGGAACTTGTGCCTGATCCATAGCTGGATACCGACATAAACTCTATCTCAACCGGTGAAGTAATACGCTTTGCCAGTTCGCATGTAAAAAATACCGATCCCTTCAAAATACAGATCAGGCATACCGGCTCATCTCCGTACACCTTGCTGATCTCTGCTCCCAACTCTCTTACTCTCTGCTCAATCTGTTCCTCTGTGAGATGAACGTTAATTTTCTTGATCTTCACAATCGTTTCCTCCACTTAACCGTACTTCTAATATCTTTTCTGTATTCTCTCCGACTTTGCAGCCGGCGCCGATGCGCCCGCCTGCCACCCACAGGATCTCGGACCCCGTTGCCAGAAGCCATATAGCGTCTCTCTTCGCCGCCGGAATCTTCTCATTGACAAAATATTCCTTCAGCTTCTTGGTATGTCCGGCAGCATCTATCTTCAGGTAATCGCCGCTCTCTCTTCTGCGCAGCCGCAGACCAGATTTTATTTTACCATAATCGAACCATTTCGTATATGTTTTTTTCGGGATTTCCTGCATATTCCCCGAAAAATCACGTATCCGCAGGTGCAGCCTGCCATCCGGCAGCGCAAGCACCACCTCTTCCTTTTCTGCGCGCGAAAGCATCTCCCCGGTAATCTCAATGCTCTCCCGTTCCATATCAGCCGCCGGCGCTTCCCTGTACAGCCGGATTCCCTCATACACGCGCTCCGCACGCACGCCGTAGGGCAGGCAGATCACACGGCCGACCTGTCTTGTATACAGTGTGCACAGTTCTTCCACATGCACGCTTCCGATGTCACGGCTGCTGCCCGCCACTTTTTGCAGCGCCCCAAGCAGCACTTCCCGGATTAAAAGCACGGGATATTCCGAAAAAAGAACCGCATCAATCACACAGGCATCCGGATTGTCACGGCACACGCGCTCTGCCGCCCGGCGCGTCTCTTCCTCCAGGTAATCCGACAGCTCCCTTAACATCTGTGCGCTCTGCATCATATGATGCACTGCCCCCGTATTCACCGCTTTTAATTCCGGCATCACCTTATGGCGAATCCGGTTTCTGCTGTAGTCGGTATCCTCATTGGTCGCATCCCGGCAGTAAGGCTGTCCCTGTGCCTCCAGATACGCCTCGATCTCCGCTCTCTCCATTCCAAGCAGCGGCCGGATCACCGTGACGCCCTCCGCAAGCCTGCGCGCCGGGCGCATACCGTAGAGTCCGTGGAGTCCGCTCCCCCGGATCAGCCGGAACAGCATGGTCTCCGCATTATCATCCGCATGATGCGCGAGCGCGATCTTCACCGGTCTGCCGTCATAGTCCTCTGCTGCCTCCCTGAAGCACTCATAGCGGAGCTTCCTCGCCGCCTCCTCAACGCCGAGGCCGTGTCCCTTTGCATACGCCGGGACATCCACCGGATAAATCCTGCAGCAAACGCCCCGCTTTTCGCAAAGCCTTTTAACAAACGCGGCGTCTCTCCTGCTGGCATCTCCCCGGATCCCGTGTTCCACGTGCACCGCCTCCAGGAAAAAATCGCAGTGCTTCCGGTACTCAAGCAGCATAAGCAGCAGACATACCGAGTCCGCTCCCCCGGAGACGCCCGCAAGCACCACATCCCCGGATTTAACAAGCCCCTCCTGTTCCATTCCTTTCTTCTGCATCGCATTTCCTCTATCGTTCCACATTCTATTCTATGCCTTTTTCCAGATGCACGCCGCAAGTACCGTCATATCGTCCTGTGCGCGCCCGCCGGTAAAAAGCATCACTCTGTCCATAATCTTCTTTGCCAGAATTCCCGGATTGTTGGTTTTGATACTGAGAATCATTTCCCTCATCGTCTCCTCCGGCTTCGGAACATGTAAGTATTCTAACACACCATCCGTCACCATGACAATAAAATCACCGTCACTTAGCTGGATCTCCCGCGGTTTTGCATCCAGCTGCGCACGCGCCCCCACCGGCAGATTTTCCGATGCAATGCACTCCACCTCATCCTCCCGCCTGATAAAGGCAGCCGCCGCTCCCACCTTGTACAGGCGTGCCATACCGCTGTACAGATTCACCATGCAGAGATCTACCGTGGAGTAGATATCGTTTTCCCCTTTCATCACCATCGCCGAATTCATCATGCGTATCGCCGTCTCCAGGGAAAATCCGGCTTCCAGAAAACGTTCCACAAGATCCAGCACCATCTCGCTCTCCTTGCAGGCACTGCTCCCGGAGCCCATGCCGTCCGACAGTCCAAGCAGCATTTCCCCTCGCTCGAGTTCCAGAAAAGAAAAGTTGTCGCCTGAAATTTTTGCCTCATCCTTCTTCACCCGCGCAATTCCCTGCACGCTCCGGTATGCGGTGTCCTCGTAGATCAGGAACCGGAACGGCTCCTTTGCAATAAACGTCCGCGCATCCGCGGTTGTCCGGAGCTTTTTTCCAAGCACGGCACCGGAGAGCGCCAGAAATGTCTTCACCGCGACACAGCCTCCCAGCCGGCTTTTTAGCACTGCGTCAATCCGGATCCTGCCGTCCACCGCCTCGATCAGGTGCAATTCCTCCACCACAATCCCCTGCTCCTTCGCACGGTACTGAATTTCTGAGAGAACATGGCGTTCCCCCACATCCAGAATTTTCTCCTCCCTGGCGCAGTCCTGCATGATATACGCCATCGCATCCAGCTGTTCCGCTATCACCTCCCGGTTCTCCACCAGTCTCTGGTACCATGCCCGGTTTAAGCTGACGCGCTCAAAGACGCGCACCGCCTCCTCCACCATATCGCTGCTGTGCCTGCAATACTGTGCAAGCTCCTGCTTTTTCTCCTCCCCGGGAGTCTCTCCGTTCCAGATCGCGGAAAGGATCCCCGACAGCGCGCCGTATAAGGGTGCAGGATCTCTCTCCCAGCAGACTGCACACGCGTCACACGACGCGCAGATCTTTCCAGTCAGCTCGTTCTGTATCTGTCCCAGTTCCTCCGCGTCACCGTTCTGATGTGCGGCACTCATACTGTGAAAAACCTGGGACAAGCCCTGAAACGATTCCGCATACCCCATCAGCCGCTCCTCTCTTCCTCCATCCGGCCGCTCCGGCACCCCCGCCTTTCTTCCCCAGTGTAATATCATATGCAGGGCACGGTTAAAAAGAATCACGGCTCCCAATATAAACGCACCCTCCAGCGCCGCCGCCAGAATTCCGGGCTGATCCTTCCATTCAAGAAGCCCCCCCCGCCACCGACAGGATCATGGTAATAATTGCTGCCATACTGCCCGCCATATAGGAGGGGCATCCCTCGTTGGCCCATTCCACGAGCCGGATTGCTCCCATCACCACGACAAGCGCCACCGCATACTTTACTGCTGCCGCCGTCGACATAAACACAAACATTCCTATGTACATCATACCGAGCAGCACCGGCCCGCTGACCCGCTCCAGATACAGCGCCGCAAAATACGCCGGCACCAGAGGGTAACACCCCATCACGCCCACACTGCACATTACACTTCCCGCCATACAGAGCATCATTTGTCTTGCATTCATTTTTTTCATCGCCTACCTCCATTCCCGCCTCCGGTCTGTCCCGGTGTTTTTCGCGGGTGACATCGATTATAGGGTTGTTCCCGGAAAATCTTTGTCAAAGGAAGGACCCCTTTTGAAAAACTTTTCGCCAAAATATCGGTTCCATTGTCTGTTTCATGGACTTTGAAGCGCTTCGTGCCTTTTAGGAAGTTCATCCAGAAATATTCCTCTACCACATTTTTTCATGCCGGTGTTATAATGTACGCAAAAGCATAGCCACCATGATATGAAAGGAGATTTTCTTATGGGTTATATGGCAAAAGAAAGCCGCTATGATACCATGCAGTACAATCGCTGCGGCGCCAGCGGTTTAAAGCTTCCAATGGTTTCTCTCGGTTTCTGGCACAATTTTGGGGACACCGGACATTATGACAACATGAAGGCAATGTGCCGCACCGCTTTTGATAACGGTATCACGCATTTTGATCTTGCGAACAATTACGGTCCCGCTTACGGCAGCGCAGAGCGCAACCTGGGACAAATCCTGCGGGACGACTTTTCTGCGTACCGGGACGAGCTTCTAATCAGCACCAAAGCCGGCTACGATATGTGGTCGGGGCCTTACGGCAACTGGGGCAGCCGCAAGTACCTCATCGCAAGCCTGGACGCCAGCTTAAAGCGCCTGGGGCTGGATTATGTGGATATTTTTTATCATCACCGCATGGATCCTGAGACACCGCTCGAAGAGACGATGGGCGCTCTCGATTCCATTGTCAAAAGCGGAAAGGCACTCTATGTCGGTCTGTCCAACTATGACGGTCCGACACTGGAACGTGCATGTGCGATTCTAAACGACTTGAAGTGCCCGTTTATCATCAACCAGAACCGCTACTCCATCTTTGACCGCACGATCGAGAAAAACGGTTTGAAAGATACTGCCAGAAGGCTGCAAAGAGGCATTATCGCCTTTTCACCGCTGGCACAGGGCATGCTCACCGACCGCTATTTAAACGGTATTCCGGCTGACAGCCGCATCGCGACCGACGGACGTTTCCTCAAGGAGACCGCACTTACGCCGGAGCGTCTCTCACAGATCCGCGCTCTCAATGAGCTTGCCAAAAAGCGTGGACAGACGCTCGCGGAGATGGCATTAAGCTGGATCTTAAAGGACGGTGACGTGACCAGCGTGCTGATTGGTGCTTCCCGCCCGGAACAGATTCTCGACAATATCGCCATTGTCGGACATACTTCCTTTACGCCAGAAGAACTCGACGCGATCGATCAGATTACACTTTAACAGCCAAAAAAGAAGCCTTATCCGGGATGATCTCTCCGGGTAAGGCTCCTTTTATTCTGTCATTCTTATGTTCTTAAGGTTCTTCCTTAAATATAATCTCATTGTCATAGGCTAGTCCCAGTTTGCTCTTCGCAATATCCTCCACATACTCCTGGGACTGTGTATAGGACTGGTAATTCTGAAGTTCCTCCTGCCTTGCCGTCTCATCCTGAAGCTGCACCTCCAGCTGTTCCTGCTTTCTGGCGTACTCCTGATCTTTCTGATAAGCTTTTACAATCTGGACAGACATTGCCGCTGCAAATACAACCAGAATCATGCTGATACAGATCTTGCCCGCCCTGTTATTCCGATTTGATTTTCTCTTCTTTGCTGCCATTCCTGTCCCTCATTTCCTGCATTTATGTAGCAACTTACAGTTTACATAAACCTATTTTAACCGCTCTCACAAACTTTTTCAATCGTTTTCCACAAAATGCCCCAACTTTTTTCAAGGTTTTCCACACCGGACGCACAAAAAATCCCAGCACATTTCCAAGTATTCCCAGTATTTTTTTCCAGATCCACACCTGACAGTGCACGATCAGGCGGCTGAGCAGCAGATAATAACACGTCATTCCGACGAGCAGACCGCCAAACGCAAACCCGCGCACCATGCCGTCATTTTCCCGGTATAAAAGGACAAAGACCACGCCGGTAAAAATGATCCAGTACAGAAAATCCTCCACGCCGATCCAGATATTTCCGTGCGGAAGAATCCGGCGGAAAATGCGCAGGATATCATAGAGAAAGAAAAGTCCCATTCCTACCAGCACAGAACTCCCGAGAAACAGCAATTCCTGATAGATCGATGTGCTTACCGCCATCTATCGGAACAGCCTTCCCAGAAGAGATTCCGCCTGTTTTCCCGCCGTTTTGACATCCGAATAGGTCAGGGAATCAATCCGTCCCTCAATATCCACTTCCCCTTTTTCCAGGCTCAGACGGTTCACGTGCAGATCCTGTCCCTTGATGAGCAGCATCCCCAGTTCCGTCTCGAGCAGAATCTCCGCCACATCAAAAGACAGCACATCCACAACACCGGAAAACGCGCCGTTTCCCCGGTTTACCAGCAGGACCTTATGTGATTTTGCCGTATTATTATAATTCTTTTCCTCCATAAAAAAACCTCCCACTTTCCTTTTCTGTTAGAAAGTATATGGGAGGTTTTTCATATTATGATACATATTCAAACAAATCCTTGGCTTCTTCCTTTTTTCGTCGTATCCTGCAGATCCAGCACACGGACTTTCACGGTCTTCGTTCCAAAACCGATCTCAATAATGTCGCCGACTTTTACATTCACGGAAGCCTTCGCCGGTTTGCCGTTGACCATCACACGGCCGGCGTCACAAGCTTCATTCGCCACTGGGCGTTGATCATATCCTTTAAAGCCTTACCAGCCTTGAACTTCGGAGCCTTGGAAGCTGCGATTGTCATCTCTTTACCAGTCTGCGGATTTCTTCCTGTTCTCTCTGCTCTCTCAGATACCTCAAATGTACCGAATCCTACTAACTGGATCTTCTCGCCCTTCTTTAATTCCTCAGCAACAACATCTGTAAATGCCTTTAATGCTGCCTCTGCGTCCTTCTTGCTTAACTCAGTCTTCTCAGCCATTGCTGCAACTAACTCTGCTTTGTTCATGTTAAAAATTCCTCCTCTGGATTTTCAATATAAATAATATTCGAGGTTCTCAAAATACCTACTTCATATTTATACTTGTTTTTTCTTTCTTTGTCAAGAAAAATCCCCAAAATATGGGGATTTTCCGAGCTTTTTTACGTTTGGGAAGCGTTTACATCATGGTGTCGATCAATGCGTGAACCGCTTTTGAGAGCGCTTCTGATTTTGCGTCCGCATCCGCGAGCGATGTCCCCTTTACGCCGAGATAAAATTTGACTTTCGGTTCGGTTCCGGACGGTCTGACGCACACCCATGCCCCGTCGGTCATCTCGTAATAAAGAACATTCGACTTCGGCAGACCTGTCGGCCGCACTGCACCCGCTGCCGTATCCGTGATGGTATTTTTTATAATCCCGCACTTTTAATACTTTGTATCCACCAATCTCTGCCGGAGCATTTTCACGGAGCGTATTCATAATCTCCTGGATCTTCGCCAGTCCTTCGATTCCCTTTAATGTGATGGAAGTCACATCATCCTTGTAGTAGCCATAACGCTCATACATGGCAAGCATTGCATCCCAGAGTGTCATGTTCTTCGTCTTATAGTAAGCCGCCGCCTCGCACAGCATCATCGATGCTGCAACGGCATCCTTATCTCTCGCGTAAGTTCCCGGCAGGCAGCCATAGCTCTCCTCCATACCAAAGAGGTATGTGCCCTTTCCTGTCTCCTCAAACTCTAAGATCTTCTGTCCGATAAACTTAAATCCGGTCAGCACCTCGATCAGATCTATTCCGTAGTATGCCGCAATCGCATCTGCCATATTCGTGGATACGATCGAACGGATAAATGCGCCGTCCTCCGGCAGTCCGAAGAGCTCCTTGCGCTGTCCGATCACATAGTCGCCAATCAGGCATCCGGACATATTTCCGGTCAGGCTGTGGTATTCTCCGGTCTGTGCATCCTTCACATAAACACCCAGACGATCCGCGTCCGGATCTGTCGCAAGAATCAGGTCGGCATCTACTTTTTTACCCAGTGCAAGTCCTAATGCAAATGCCTCTGCCGCCTCCGGATTCGGATAGCTTACCGTCGGGAAATCGCCGTCCGGCAGTTCCTGCTCCGGCACAACGTAGACATTCGTGAATCCAAGCTCTTTGAGCACACGGCGTACCGGAAGGTTGCCGGTTCCGTGAAGCGGTGTGTATACAATCTTTAACTCGGATGCAACTTTGTCAATGCAGTCCTGATGAAGCACCAGTTTTTTCAGCTCCGCAATATACGGATCGTCAATATCCGCGCCGATCGTCTGATACAGACCATCTGCCTTTGCCTTTTCAAGCGGCATCGTCTTCACAGAAGCATAATCCGTCACGTTTCTCACTTCATCCATAATCCCCGTGTCATGCGGAGGTGTGATCTGCGCGCCGTCCTCCCAGTATACTTTGTATCCATTGTATTCCGGCGGATTGTGGCTTGCCGTGATGTTGATGCCCGCCGTACACCCAAGCTTGCGCACCGCATAGGAAAGCTCTGGCGTCGGTCTTAACGATTCAAATACATATGCCTTAATGCCGTTCGCTGCAAGACAAAGCGCCGCCTCGTCGGCGAACTCCGGGGACATATGTCTGGAATCATACGCGATGGCAACACCTTTTGCCTGTGCTCCCACCTTGCAGATATAATTCGCCAGTCCCTGTGTCGCTTTGCGCACCGTGTAGATATTCATGCGGTTGGTTCCCGCTCCGATCACGCCGCGCAGTCCGGCAGTACCGAACTCCAGATCCATGTAAAAGCGCTCTTCAATCTCCTTCTCATTCCCAGCGATCGCCTGAAGCTCCGCTCTGGTCGCCTCGTCAAAATACGGATTGTTCAGCCATGACTCATATGTTTCTCTATATCCCATCTCAGATTCCTCCTGCTTTTTTTCTAAGCCTATCTTATCTTTCCTGTTTTGCTTTTTCAAGTACCATTCCTGTCATAAATTGATACAATTCTCTCAATTATTTCCCTTAAGCGCATTGAGCAGGGACGTAAGGGTGGAAAGATAATCCGAAGTGCTGCTACTGTTGGAACTGCTGCTGGAGCTGTCTCCATTCTTGTCCAGAATCTCGTTTACGATGGCATCCAGCGCAGCGTCACTCGTCGTGTCCGATGTTCCCGTCGATGTGGACGACGAACCTGAAGATGAACTGGAAGACGAACCCGAGGAACTGCTGCCCGAGTGGCTTCCTGCCAGGCTTCCCGCGAGACTTCCCGCCTGTCCGTCTGCGCTCTCTCCTGTGGATGTACTGCTGTCTGCCTCCGATGACTGCGTCTCACTTCCGGTCGTAGTCGACGAGCTTCCCGATTCTCCTGTCATTCCGATGGCGATCGTTGCCTCCGGTGAATTCACAAACAGCTTTTTGCTATATGTATCATAACCGTCCGCCGTCACGGTGAGCGTATGCACTCCATACTGTAGTTCCACCGGCTGGCTGTAATCCACCAGCTGCCCGTCTACCTGAAGCCATGCGCCCTCAACATTGACTGCGAAGAGAATGCTTCCGTACTTCGGTCCCTCGCCCTTTAACGTCTCAAGATCCAGAACCGTCTCCTGCCCTCTCGTGATCGTAATCTCCGTACTTCCGCCGTATCCGTTATTCGCGACAGCTGCCGTGTATGTTCCCTCAGGAATCTCAATCGTCATCTCTCCGGTAATCTGTGCAAACACCTTGCTTCCCACCTGAATGTAACTTCCATCAAAGACACTGGTATTGACCAGCTTTAACGAACCGTGCCCGGTGGTCACCGAGATGGAATAGATTTTCTTGTCAATTCCGACCACCCGAAGCGTATCCAGTGCCGTCAGATCCGAAAGCTGGAGGGGACTTCCGTCCGAAACCACAAACAGATCCTCATCATACGAATAATTCGTATCCGCGATCTTAAAAGCGCTGTGCTCTTCGTCCACAGAGTATCTGGTCACATCCGGGTATTCCCACGCCAGATCGGAGATCTGGGCTTCCACCAGCCTGCCCTGCTTATCTTTTTCGCCGACACGGATGATGCGCCCCGCGTCAAATCCAGACACCGGTATCCGGCTGCCGTATTTGTCAAGGAACCGGGTAGCAATCGTGTAATTATACATATACTGCTTGCCGGAGTTCAACTGTGTTAAAATCAGACACTCCGCCTGCATATCATTGTTGGTGATTAAAAACAGGTCTGCTCCGATCGACGTGCATTCCTGCTCCGTCCCCTGTTCCATTGCATCCAGCACGTCGTTCGCATCCGCCTCCGTCCCGACGGTCTGTGCTGTGTTTTCCGCATCCTTTGACGGATTATAGTAAGTTCCTGTCACAACTGTATTGCTGCTTTTTCCGCATCCTGCCAGTAACAGCATCATGCAGACCGGCAGGATCCATCGAACTATTTTCTTCTTCAAGTATATCTGCTCCTTTATCGTGTACACAATTCTACGGCAAAAGTACCGTCAGATTGATTATATCATCTTTTTTGCGCTGCTTTCTGCGCATCCGAAGTTCCACCGGAACTTCTAATATGAATCTGTCAAGATTCATTATATCATATTAAACAACTCAGCGGAACTTTTATCTCAGGACGCGGGCGGCTGCAAGGTGAAATGGCGCATCATTTCCAGGAATCGTTCCCGCTCATCCTCCTGCCGTATGAATTTTTCCAGCTTTTCAATATTGCGGCCGGACACCCATGCCTTGTGTGTGTTATAGTAGCGGTTCGCAATTTTCCAGAATTTTTCCGGATATGCCATATACAGATACAGATAGTTCAGTTCCACGGCAGTCAGCCGGCGCACACGGTCATACGCACAGATGAGATCCATGCCAAGTCCGGTGTTCCAGTTGTTTTTTTCCAGCATTTTCCGCATGTAATTTGCCAGATCGCTGACCTGTATCTGATAGGAAAAGCACTCAAAATGGACAATGCCGATTCCGTTTTTGGAAAACAGAATATTGTGCTGGTTATAGTCACCGTGACAAAACCCGGCGCTCTGCCCGCCCTGTCCCATCGCCGAAAGTTCCTGTGCCACCTGCCTTGCTTTTTCCATAAAGCGCTCATACTGCCCGTAAAAGAGCACTTCAAAATCATTCTTTTTCTTCTTGGACCGTATGTAATTCCGGACTTTGACCAGTTCCCGGTTATGTTTCTCATACAGTTCCTGCAGTTCATTCGGGTCGTTGCAGACAAACTCCGGAACCGTCTCCGAATAAGTTCCCGCTGCGTTGTGCAGCATTGCCAGTTTTTCCGCCCCCTCGATCATGTCCGCCCGGTTTCTGGTGTCACACTCGCTCCCGGAAACAGCCGTCAATACCATATACTTTGTCTCATCCTCCGCGACGGCAATCGGGGCGTCCTCCTTCGTCCGCACGACCTGCTCCGTTAAGAGTCCCTGTCCACCCAGATGCCCGAGCATGGCAGAGAGAAACTCTGCCCGCTCCGCCGAGCCTTTGTATTCTTTTAAAAGTAACTGCCCCTGTGTTGTATCACAAATATAACTTTCACGCCCTTTGGAAACCGCTCTCACTTCCAGGTCGTACTGCTCCAATACCTGCTCCGGTCGATTATACACGAAAACCCCTCCATATGATTGATCTGCGGCTGCTCTGCCGTGTCTCTTCATCATATGTGAGGGGTTTTTATTTCATGACCTGTTTTGATCAGAAATCTTTCCTGTCACAATTTTTAATAATTGTTCCTTCGTATTCAGCCCGGGATCTTCCAATACCCGGTCCAGCAGTTCATTCAGCATCTCCCCGATCTGCTTTCCCGGCTGCATTCCGGCTGCAATCAGATCCTGACCGGAAACCGCCAGTTCCCGGATCGTAAGACACTCCTTTTTCTCCATGCACTCCCGGTACATCTGTTCATATGCGTCCACATACGCCAGCTTTTCCGCGCGCCGGTACCCGCTCTGCGCCAGAATATCCGCGCGCTTGACCGCAAACAATGCCGGGTACTGTTCCACGCCAATCCTGTGCATCGCCCTGCGGACCGCCTTCCCAGAAAGCTCCGGATTATCATCGTGCCAGTGCACCAGCCGGCACACCCGGTCGATGGTATCGTTGTCGAACTTCAGCCGGCGCAGAATTCCACGCGCCATCTCGCTTCCGCGCACCGGATGTCCGTAAAAATGATCCACACCTTTTTTGTCCGTCGTCCTGCAGGCAGGCTTTGCAATGTCATGCAGCAGCATCGTAAGCCGGAGCACCTTATCCGCCGGCACCGCTTCGATCGCCTTTAGCGTATGTTCTCCCACACTGCAGCAGTGATGCGGATTGTTCTGCGGTGTCTCCATCATCATGTCAAACTCCGGCAGAAAAACAGCCGTAAGCCCCGTGCGATACGCCACTTTCAGCTCTCCCGGATTCGGCGAAGTCAAAAGCTTTACCAGTTCGACCTGAATCCGTTCCGCACTGACCTTTTTTATATTGCCCGCCAGTCCGGCAATGGCTTCCTGTGTCTCCCGTTCAATCGAAAAGCCAAGCTGCGCTGCAAAACGGACCGCCCGGAGCATGCGAAGGGCGTCCTCCGAAAAGCGCTCCATGGCATTTCCCACACAGCGGATCACGCCTCTCTCCAGATCGCCGATTCCGTCAAAGGCATCCACCAGTCCGGTCACTTCATTGTAGGCCATCGCATTGATCGTAAAATCGCGGCGTTTCAGATCCTCTAGAAGATTCGCGGTAAACGCTACTTCCTTCGGGTGCCTCGCATCCTCGTATTCTCCGTCAATCCGGTAGGTTGTGACCTCGAATCCCTCATGATCCAGCATGACCGTCACCGTCCCATGCTGGATTCCGGTATCAATCGTGTGCCGGAAAAGAGCCTTGACCTGCTCCGGTCGCGCCGAGGTCGTAATGTCCCAGTCCTGCGGCATTCTCCCGAGCAGGGAGTCGCGCACGCAGCCTCCGACCGCATACGCTTCATATCCGTGCTCGCCTAAGGTATTCAGAATCCTCGCGACCTTCGCAGGCAGGCTGATCTTTGCATTTTTATCCACGCACTTCTCCTTAATATGCCTTGCCCCAGTATACCAGCTTGTGTGCCGGTCTGCCGCAGCATACGCAGGTTCCGGAAATCTGCTCCTGATCATGGAACGGAATACAGCGGGATGTCACGGCAAGCTCCTCTTTGATCTTGTCCTCGCACGCCTGATCCTCGCACCACATACCGCGGATAAATCCCGGTTTGTTTGCCGCGATGTCCTTTAATTCTTCATAATTGTGGGCATCCCAGATATGCGCGTCGCGGTGTGCCTTTGCACGCTCGAACATCTCTTTCTGGATGGTCTCTAAAATCTCCGGAATCTTCTGCTCCAGATCCTCCAGTGCGACCTCAATCTTCTCTCTGGTGTCTCTGCGCACTACTACGCACTTGCCTGCCTCGATGTCTTTTGGTCCAAGTTCGATACGAACCGGAATTCCGCGCATCTCCTGCTCGGAGAACTTCCAGCCCGGGCTCTTGTCCGAGTCATCCAGCTTCGCGCGGCATACTTTTCCAAGGCGCTCGCAGACACTCTTTGCGGCATCCATAACGCCGTCTTTGTACTGCTGGATCGGAATCACCATCGCCTGTACCGGTGCAATTCTCGGCGGCAGAACCAGACCCGAATCATCGCCGTGTACCATGATGATCGCACCAATGAGACGTGTGGTCATACCCCAGGAAGTCTGATGTACATACTGAAGCTTATTATCTTTATCGGTATACTGGACACCGAACGCTTTTGCGAATCCGTCGCCGAAGTTATGGCTGGTACCGGACTGCAGTGCCTTTCCGTCATGCATCAACGCCTCAATCGTATAGGTAGCCTCCGCACCTGCAAACTTCTCCTTCTCGGTCTTGCGTCCGCGGATGACCGGCATTGCCAGTACCTCCTCGCAGAAGTCCGCGTACAGATTCAGCATCTGAATCGTGCGCTGCTCGGCTTCCTCTGCGGTCGCATGCGCGGTGTGTCCCTCCTGCCACAGAAACTCCCTGGAACGGAGGAACGGTCTCGTCTCCTTCTCCCAGCGTACCACCGAGCACCACTGGTTGTATACCTTCGGGAGGTCACGGTAGGAGTGAATAATATTTTTATAAAAATCGCAGAACAGTGTCTCAGATGTAGGTCTGACGCAGAGACGCTCCGGTAACGGGTTCAATCCGCCGTAGGTTACCCATGCAACCTCCGGTGCAAATCCCTCCACGTGATCCTTTTCTTTTTCGAGCAGACTCTCCGGAATAAAAAGCGGCATGTATACATTCTCCACGCCGGTCTCTTTGAATCTGCGGTCAAGCTCTTTCTGGATATTCTCCCAGATCGCATAGCCTGCCGGACGGATGATCATACATCCCTTTACCGCGGAATAATCGATCAGCTCCGCCTTTTTTACCACGTCCGTGTACCACTGTGCGAAATCAACATCCATCGATGTGATCGCTTCTACTAATTTTTTGTTGTCCTTTGCCATCATCTATCTCCTTTTTATAGCTCTTACTGCCGTTGCAAGCAGCTTCAAGGTTGTCTGTGTGCAACTCCTGCACAACTTATGATTTTATGATAAATGGAAAGGGTTGTCAATTTCAAACGCAAGATTTCTGCGTGTTTTCGGGTGTCTGAACCCAATTTTGTACGAACAGAGGCAGAGCGGTTCCCCCGACGGCTTCATATTCTCTTTAAAATTGTACTTCCGGTCTCCCACAATCGGCATCCCTGCATGTGCCAGCTGCGCGCGGATCTGATGATGTCTGCCGGTTCCCAGATGAATCCGAAGAACGGCGCGCCCGTTTTTCTGCTCCAAAATCTCGTAGGAAAGCTCCGCCCGCTTTGCTCCCGGTGTACTGCTTTCCACAACCGCAGACGTATTGGTTCTGCCGTCACGCAGAAGATAATCTGTAAGCTGCCCCTTTCCGGCTTCCGGCACTCCGTCTGTCACGGCGTAGTAAAACTTGTCCGCCTTGCCCGACGCAATCTGCCTGCCAAGTGCGGCCGCCGACTCCTTCGTCTTTGCGAACACCATCACGCCGCATACCGGCTGATCCAGCCGGTGCACCACTCCGATGTACGGCGGCTCGCCCTTCCCCGCCCGCCTGTTTTTGAGCAGGCTCTCCATATCCGCCTGTCCGAGCCTTTTCGTCTGTACCGCCACACCTGCCGGCTTTTCGCAGACAATAATCTGCTCGTCTTCAAATAAAATTCTGATCTCCATATTCTAAACCGCATCCACCATAGTCTGTGCCCACTGGCGTGCATCCGCAAAATCTTTCTCATCCGGATGTGAAAGCGCCTCGTCAAAATTTTTTACGCTCGCATTCAGCTTCTGATCTTCCGGGTGCTCCCGCAGCATCGCCACATAGCGGTTTCTCACTCCGATCGGCATTTTCCCCTGGCAGTAAAAGCTTCCGAGCACCTCACTGGTATTCGGAACGCACTCCGTTACCCGGCACGCCAGCTTCTGATAGTATTCTCTGGAGCCACCATAACCGGCAGTGCCGAAAACCGCCAGTTTTTTTCCTTCCAGCTGCTTCAAATACTCACCAACCGTTCCATCACAGCTTCCCTTGTCCGTCCAGGATCCTACAAAATAAAGATCCGCCACAATGTCCGGCTTCGGCTCACCGAAGTATACAATCTCTTCACCGCCAAGCGCATCCCGTATTGCTTCTGCCACCTGTCTGGTATTCCCTGTCAGACTTTTGTATATGATTGCAATTTTTTTCCCACTCATCTGTGCTCTCCTTCGCCCGCTCTGTCATCCTACTGCCTATGATCTCTTTACCGGTCTGCCGTCGATACATCCGGTAAAATCTGCTTCGCGCGCAGACTCCTCGCCCGGAAGCGGCGTATTTCTCTGCCCGCCGCTCTTAGAGCACTCTTGGCAGGTGTCCGAACCCGCGTTTGCTTCCTTTCTGCCAAATCGACAGGCAGTTTCTTCCGGTCCCGACGAATTATCTGTCGAACCGCCGCTCGCCAGATACACGCCCTCCGCATAATCTTTTGTCTCCACAACTTCTGGTTTTACATACTTTTTCATTTTCCTGCACTCCTTCCAAATTATAAATTACAGCTTAAACCGGTACCCTACTCCCCAGATTGTTGCTGCTTCGCAGCGCAGGCGCTCATTTCAGTACAGCTTCGCTGTGGAGCGCCTGCCTTGCACGCCTTTACACATCCTTACGATTTAAGCTCTACAGCTTAAATCTGTACCCTACTCCCCAGATTGTTACTGCTTCGCAGCGCAGGCGCTCATTTCAGTACAGCTTCGCTGTGGAGCGCCTGCCTTGCACACCTTTACACATCCTTACGATTTAAGCTCTACAGCTTAAATCTGTACCCTACTCCCCAGATTGTTTCTATGTACTGCGGTTTGTTGGTGTTCATCTCGATCTTTTCGCGGATCTTTTTGATGTGTACCGTCACCGTCGCAATGTCCCCGATGGATTCCATATCCCAGATCTGGCGGAACAGTTCTTCCTTCGTAAATACATGATTCGGATTCTCCGCAAGAAATGTCAGGAGGTCAAACTCCTTTGTCGTGAACTGCTTCTCCTCGCCGTTGACCCAGACACGTCTCGCCGTCTTATCGATGCGGATTCCACGGATCTCGATCGTATCATTCTCAGGCGTATTGCTGCCGATCAGCCGCTCATAGCGCGCCAGATGTGCCTTCACGCGCGCCACCAGCTCGCTCGGCGAAAATGGCTTGGTAATATAGTCATCCGCTCCCAGTCCAAGACCGCGGATTTTATCGATGTCATCCTTCTTCGCCGACACCATCAGAATCGGCGTGTTTTTCTCCTCCCGGATCTGCTTGCAGATCTCAAAACCGTCAATGCCCGGAAGCATCAGATCCAGGATGTACATATCAAAATCTTCCGTCAACGCCCGTTTCAGTCCGACGGTTCCGTCATTCTCTATCTCCACCTCAAATCCGCTGAGTTCCAGATAATCCTTCTCAAGGTCTGCAATCTCCACCTCATCCTCAATGATCAATACTCTGCTCATATGGCACCTCCTGATATTTTCGTAATACAAAATACATCACGGTTCCGATGGACTCCTTGCTTGTCGCCCAGATCTTACCGCCGTGGTCTTCAATAATCTTCTTCACAATCGATAATCCGATACCGCTGCCTCCCGTCGCAGAATTGCGCGACGCATCCGCACGGTAAAACCGGTCAAAAATGTAAGGCAGATCGCGCGCGGCAATTCCTCTGCCGTTATCCTCAATCTCGACCTGGATAAAATCACCGACATCCTTGATCCGGATATTGATAAATCCCTTCTGCTTATCGAGATATTTGACCGAATTCCCCACGATATTGTTAACCACGCGCTTTAGCTGCTCTGGATCCGCAATAATCTGGACATCCTCGTCCGCATAATTAAAATATGCCAGTCCGATGTTTTTCGCCTCGAGATCGAGTCCGATCTCCTCAATGCAGTCATTGAAATACTCCGCCACATTCAGCTTTGCAAAATTGTACGGAATGCGGTTGGTATCGATCTTCGCATACAAGGTCAGCTCATTGATGAGCGTATCCATCTCATTCGCCTTATTATAAATCGTCCGGATGTACTTGTCACGCTTTTCCGGCGTATCCGCCACACCGTCGATGAGACCCTCCGCATACCCCTTCACGGCTGTGATCGGCGTCTTTAAATCATGGGCGATATTACTGATCAGCGCCTTGTTCTCACGCTCACCGGAAAGCTTTTCCTCTGCGTTATCCTTCAGCCGCTGCCGCATCTCCTCGAAATTGCGGCAGAGCTCCCCGATCTCGTCATTCGTCTCTACATCCACCGTAAAATCCAGATTACCGTCCTTAATGTTCTGCGCCGCCACCTGCAGCTTCTTGATCGGGTTGATAAAACTCGTATAAATCCATACCGTCAGCATGCATGCCGTCAGGATTAAGATCAGGACAATCGAGATCACCACATCCGCCATCAGGCTCTTCAACTCCGGCACGGTCTCCTCAAGGATCGTGATAATAAAAACGCTTCCCTGGCTTCCGTCCGTATACACAAAATCAATCTGCTTGATCAGCGCCTGCTTGTCTCCGTCGACATAGATGCCGGTGTCTGCCCCGGACTCTTCCCCTCCGTAGGCCGGCAGATCCGTCAGCAGCGACGCCTCCTTATCATCTCCCACATAGATCAGCTCGTCTCCCCTGCGCACGACAAGATACGAATACTTCTCGCGCAGAGTGTCATTCATCTGCTCCAGAAACGCCTTATCCTCCAGCTTATCCGGATCCTGCTTTGAAAGATCCAGAAGCGTCTCAAAGGACTCGCGCGTAAAACGGCTGAGCAGCTGCATGGAATTAGAAAAATAACTGTAATCGTCACTCTCCACGCCGTATGTCTGTTCAATCGACTTCAGCTGGATCTTCTGGAATCCGAAAAGCACCGCCACCGCAAGAAGAATGGGGATAAATATGATAATACAAAATGAAATGATAATTTTATTTTTGAACTTCATGTCTGCTTTGTCCACCCCGCAAATTCCCGCAAAAAAACGGGTCATAGAACTGTAATTCTATGACCCATTATAACACGAAACATCCAAAAACCTATTTATTTTATGTAAAATTGTCTAAACTTTTCATAAAACTCTACAAATATTTCTTTAATGTCTCCACCTTATCGACTGCCTCCCACGGAAGGTTCAGATCGGCGCGTCCGAAATGTCCGTATGCCGCTGTCTGACGATAAATCGGTCTTCTTAAATCCAGCATCTTGATGATTCCGGCCGGACGGAGATCGAAGTTTTCACGAATGATTTCCACCAGTTTCTCGTCAGAAAGCTTTCCGGTTCCGAAGGTATCTACCATAACCGATGTCGGCTGTGCAACACCGATCGCATAGGAAAGCTGAATCTCGCATTTTTCTGCAAGACCTGCGGCAACGATGTTCTTTGCCACATAACGTGCCGCGTAAGCTGCGGAGCGGTCTACCTTGGTGCAGTCCTTACCGGAAAAAGCGCCGCCGCCGTGACGTGCATATCCGCCGTAGGTGTCTACGATAATCTTACGCCCAGTCAGACCTGCATCTCCGTGCGGTCCGCCGATAACAAAACGTCCGGTCGGGTTGATGAAGAACTTTGTCTGTGCATCTACCAGTTCCTTCGGCAGGATCGGATCAAACACGTATTTCTTGATATCCTCATGGATCTGCTCCTGTGTAACATCATCATCATGCTGTGTGGACAGTACGACAGCTTCCAGACGAAGCGGCTTTCCATTCTCATCATACTCAACGGAAACCTGTGTCTTTCCGTCCGGTCTCAGATAGGAAAGTGTGCCGTCCTTGCGCACCCTGGTCAGCTGTAATGCCAGCTTGTGTGCGAGAGAAATCGGATACGGCATAAGCTCCGGTGTCTCGTTTGTCGCATAACCGAACATCATACCCTGATCTCCTGCACCGGTATCCAGTTCATCCTTTAACCCGCCCTCTTTTGCCTCGAGTGCCTTGTCTACACCCATGGCAATATCCGGTGACTGCTGATCGAGCGCTACCATAACTGCACATGTATTTCCGTCAAATCCGGTCTTCGCATCGTTGTAACCGATCTCGTTGACTGTCTGTCTCACGATCGCCGGAATATCCAGCTTTGCCTTTGTGGTAATCTCTCCGGTTACCAGTACAAATCCGGTACAGCTTGCCGTCTCACAAGCCACACGGCTCATTGGATCCTCTGCCATGCACGCATCCAGAATCGCGTCGGAAATTGCATCGCAGACTTTGTCCGGGTGTCCTTCTGTGACGGACTCAGATGTAAATAATCTCTTTTCCATTCCTTATTACTCCCTTTCTCATCATGTAAAATGACACAAAAAAACCACTTGCGAAAAACAAGTGGAAGTGACGTATAGATAATCAAATCCTCTTATTGTTCGAACTATCGCGGATATCGCTTCTGACAGCGCTCATCCATAACAGTATTTGCTCGCTCAGGTTGGCACCTTCCGTAGAGGGGTTGCCGTGACTTCACAGATCCTATGTATCTCCATCACTCTGAATAAGAAAATTTACACACAATATTGAATTTTCAAATCTACGTCTGATACGTTACACCCCTTTCTCCGCTATGTCAAGCTTTTTATTGACTTTCTTTTTTCAAACTTCTATACTGAAAGTAGTTGTAGTAAATATAGGTAGAAGGGGTAAGCAAATGAAAGAATTGGCACTGTACAATTTAAAAGAGGGCATGGTTCTTGCAAAGACATCACTACCCCCAGCGGACAGGTGGTTCTTGAAAAAGGAAAAGAACTTACGAAGCAGTCGATCCTGCGCCTTTCCTTTTATAATATCAAGTCGGCCTGCATTGTGGACGGGGAAGAAAAGCAGGCGGCTCCCAAGTCCTATTCGCAGAAAATCAAGACTTCGCAGAAGTTTCAGTCTTTCCAGGTGGATCACACGATCGTGCTCAGTCAGATCCGTGTCAGCTTTGAGGGCTACGTGAACGAGGGCAAGCCGTTAGACACATCAGCGCTCCTGTCGAAGGTCGTCGAATTGTTCCAGTCCTGCAAGACTTCTCTGGAATTGTTTAATATGTTACATAACATGCATTCCTCAGACGACAGCGTCTATGTACATTCCCTGAATGTCTCGCTGATCTGCCGGCAGATCGGAAAATGGATCAAGGCAGACGACGCCACTTTAGACATGCTGACGCTCGCCGGACTGCTTCACGACATCGGCAAGCTCAAGATTCCAACAGAGCTTCTCAACAAACCGGGCAAATACACCGACGAAGAGTTCGCGCAGGTCAGGCTGCACACCCAGTACGGTTACGAACTGTTAAAGCCGCTTCCGCTGGATGCACACATCAAGCTCGCCGCACTCTCTCATCATGAGCGCTGTGACGGCACCGGTTATCCAAACGGTCTTACGACGAACGATATTGATCCTTATGCACGCGTTGTTGCGATCGCGGATGTTTATGATGCCATGACGACCGCCCGCTCTTACCGTGCTCCCCTGTGCGCTTTTCAGGTTATCGCCAACTTTGAGCGTGACGGTCTGCAGAAATACGATACCAAATGTGTTCTCGCATTCCTCAACCGGATCGCCGGCACCTACCAGAACCACCGCATCCTCTTGAGCGACGGCCGGAGCGCCAACATTGTCATGCTCAACGACAAGCAGCTTTCCAGACCGATCGTGCAGCTAGACGACGGTTCCTGTATTGATCTGTCAACTGCGGGCGATCTGCATATTCAGGCGGTTCTCTAAACCGTCAATGTCGTGTCCAAAAGCATCCGGCGCCTGCGATAGCCGGCAGAAGATAAGCTGTAGACTGGGAAGTTAGCGAAACGCATCGTTCCAAATGCAACCGGCAGCGACGATTCTGATCGTAAAATCCGGTATTTCTAACCATGCCGCGTCCGGCATCCTGGATGAGCTGTGTCTTTCCAAGTTTGGAACATTCCACGCGGCGTGTCCGCAACCTGCAGACAATTTTAGGACTTCCTAGCAGCACGGCTAGTGCTGCTTGTACTATAAGCATGTAGATACATTATGTATGTATCCGCATGCTTATTTTTATTATAATAAAAGGCGGATAAGGCTAGTGCGGTGGGACATAGCTCCCGTTTTTTAGAGTTTATTCCGCCTCTTATTATAAGCATTCGTTTAAACAGGTTGGATTAAATACATCCGTGTAACGAACAAGTCTGAATGGTAATAAGTCTGGCGGAGAAAAGGAGGATTTGCATGAAACAAATAGTAAGTGTAGGAATCGATGTATCAAAAGGGAAAAGCACTGTCTGTGCCATGATACATCCTAATACGATTATTAAGGAATCGTTTGAAGTTTTGCATACCGTAGAAGAAATGTCAATGTTAGCTGATTACATCGGATCACTTGATGGAGAAATTCGTATTGTAATGGAATCAACAGGGCATTATCATCTTCCGGTTGCACAATTTCTGTATCAAAAAGGCTTTTTTATATGTGTTGAAAATGCATATATTATACGACAATTTTCACGCATTATGCTGCATGGCGCAAAAACAGATCCGCTTGATGCAAAAAAATTAGCAAAGTACGGTTTGGCATACTGGAGTGAACTGAAACCATATAAATTTCATCCAAGCTGCTACACAGAATTAAGTCTATTATCCAAGCAGTATCAGACATACATAAAGCTTTTGATTGCTGCTAAACAGAATGTAATACATTTGATGGATGAGATGCTTCCTGGTTTCAAAGAAGCGCTGGATACAGCAAGCAGTGTTCAATTCTCAAAAGTGAAATATGTGGATTTTGCCAAAGAATTCTATCATGTTGATATGATAAAAAGCATGGGAAAAGAAATTTTTCGAGAGAATTATAAGCAATGGTGTAAAGAAAAAGGATACCGTTTCCAATCAGAAAAGGCAGACGAGCTTTTTCACTTGGCGGAAGACGGTATCCCTACACTACCAACAGAGTTCCCTTCAACCAGACTCTGTATGGAAGTAGCAACAGAGCAAGTAAGCCAATTAGGTTATGCTCTAGAACAAATATTATCACAAATGCAAAATCTTGCAAAGACTTTACCAGAATATCAAACAATACGCCAAATGGGCGGCATGGGTGAAAAGTTATGTGTAAGGTTTATAGCTGACATTGGAGACGTTCGACGTTTCCATAATGGCAAAGCATTAGTTGCTTATGCGGGAATTGATGCTCCGCCTTATCAATCAGGACAATATACCGGCACCAAACGTAGAATAAGCAAACGCGGAAACAGTGCATTAAGGAAAACCGGTTATGAGGTTATGAAAAGTCTGAAATCCCATCCGCTCAAAACAGATACTCGTGTCTATGATTTTATAATTAAAAAAGAAAATGAAGGAAAAAGTAGGAAACAAGCAAAAATAGCCGGTTTAAATAAATTTTTGCAAATCTATTATGCAAGAGTGATAGAAATATATAAGAATATAGCATAGTTGCATAAGAAAAAGCCTGAATAATCAGGCCTATATTTCTTATGCAAAAAATCAAAAATTGTGTTGACATCGCGGCACGGAAGAACTACCTGGATTTTACTCCAAAGAATTCGCCGCTGCCGGTTACATTGGAACGTTATGGTTCCCTCATTTTTTGTCTACAGCTTATCTCCTGTACACTTTCCCGGTTGCTGGGGGCTTTCTAACACGGCTTTGCCGGTTTGGGAGTCATAACCGACACGAACTGCAGACGCCCGTCCATCCATTTTCCGATCACCCCGATCACCTTTCCCATCGTAAACGCCGCCAGAATCGTTCCGATTCCAAGTCCGTCGAGATGTCCCAGAAAGAAGATCGTCATGCCGGCGGTCACCGCCAGACAGATCACATCAAACGAGACCTTTATGTTGGAATACGCGGCGCCCGTAATGTCCGCCAGTTCCCTCGGGAACAGATCTGTCGGTATGATCGGCAGACCACAGCGGTTTGACAGTGCAATTCCGATGCAGATCAACAGATAGCTGATTGCAAAATAGAGAATACGGTTCGGAAGCGTAAGCGGCAGAAGATTGATCCACGCCTCATGCACATCCAAAAGTTCTCCGAACACAAATCCCACCACAAAGCTGAACAGATACTGCGGCACAAACCTTTTTCTTAAAATCATCAGGCTAAGCACCAGGACGCCCTGGAACAGGTATGTCCATGTGCCGAGCGAGATCCGCGTAAACACTTCCGAAAACGCGAACGGCACGCTCGAGATGGCAGAGATTCCCGCGCCGGAGTGCAGCATCAGCACCACCCCGAAGCTGTTAATCAGCACTGCAACAAGCAGTGCCAGTTCTCCTCTCATAGTATGTAACACTTTCTGTTGTATTTCCTGTGCTTCCATTGTTATCCTCCAAGTCTGTCTTCCGCGCTATCATGTCAAAAGAACGTTTTTTTATTTCATAGGAAGGTTCTGCTTTCTTGTATTAACGTTCCGCAGTATTTCCTATGAAATAAAAAATGTCTGCTGCGGGATCCCCTCCCGCAGCAGACCTGATGGTTCAAAACTTCCATTCTATGATACTTTCAGTGTAAACTTCTGTATTTCTTTTTCGTCGGAAACTTTCTCGATCAATGCCCCAAGCAGTGACAGCTTCTGATCAAATGCCTCGTAGCCGCGCTCAATGTAATAAATATCGTCCACAACAGTAATGCCCTCTGCGCCAAGTCCGGCAATCACAAGCGCCGCTCCGGCTCTTAAATCCGGCGCATTGACTCTGGCACCGGTGTACTGGTCCACACCGCTGATAATAGCGATGTTGCTCTCCACCTTGATGCTTGCACCCATGCGTGTCAATTCATCCACATACTTAAAACGGTTCTCGAAAATGCTCTCCGTCACGGTACTCGTTCCCTGAGCCACTCCCAGCACAACTGTCATCTGCGGCTGCATATCCGTCGGGAAACCCGGGTAAGGAAGTGTCGTCACCTGTGTATGACGCAGCGGCTTCGATGCCACCACGCGCACAGCGTCGTCGAACTCCTCCACTTCGCATCCAATCTCAAGCAGCTTTGCGCTGATCGCTTCCAGATGTTTCGGGATCACATTTTTCACGGTAACGTCACCCTTGGTCGCCGCTGCCGCCAGCATAAAGGTGCCTGCCTCGATCTGATCCGGAATAATCGAATACTCTGTCGCATGCAGCTTCTCCACTCCGACAATCCGGATCACGTCCGTACCGGCGCCGCGGATATTGGCTCCCATGCTGTTCAGGAAGTTGGCAACGTCAACCACATGCGGCTCCTTCGCCGCATTCTCGATAATTGTCTTGCCCTCTGCCATGGACGCCGCCATCATAATATTGATGGTTGCCCCGACAGACACCTTATCCAGATAAATGTGGGTGCCGGTTAACTTTTCTGCATAAGCCCGCACCAGACCATACTTGATATCCACCTCTGCGCCCAGAGCCCTAAAGCCCTTCATATGCAGATCGATCGGCCGTCCGCCGATGTTGCATCCGCCCGGAAGCGCCACTTCCGCCCGCTTATATTTGCCGAGCAGTGCGCCGATCAGATAATAAGATGCACGTATTTTTCGGATAAATTCATTGTCAACATTAAAATCCCGGATAAAAGATCCATTGATCCTTACCGTGTGAGCATCCAGCCGCTCTACCCGCGCTCCAATCTCCTCGATGGCATTGAGTAAAACGTTGGTATCCCTGACATTAGGTACATTTTCTATTGTAACGGTCTCATCCGTCATAACTGCAGCAGATAAGATCGCAAGCGCCGCATTCTTAGCGCCTCCGATTTCCACCTCTCCTACCAGCGGATTTCCACCTTTGATCACATACTGTTCCATATCACACCTCTATGAACGCTTTATACAAACACGTAATTATACTAGCGCTTACATGATTTTGTCAAGTAATTCTTAAGTTCTTCGTTCATCAACCATATAGTGTACATTATACCATAAATTTCATCCATTTGTACAGCATACAACTATTTCCAGTCTGTGTCCTCTTCCCATCAGTTGCTGATGTATTTGAGCGGATCCACTGCTGAACCGTTGATATAGATCTCAAAATGAACATGCGGTCCTGTAGAACGTCCCGTACTTCCACTTAACGCGATCGGCTCTCCCTGCTCAACATGCTGTCCAGCCTTCACCAGAAGCTTACTGTTGTGTGCATATCTCGTCAGTCTGCCATCCGCATGGCTGATGACCACGTTATTGCCGTAGCCGCCATTATAGGACGCAGAGATTACCGTTCCGGCACAGGATGCGTACACCGTCGTCCCGATCGGGCATGCCCAGTCAACGCCCTTGTGCATACGTCCCCAGCGTCTGCCGAATCCTGACGTATATCTTCCTCCGGAAATCGGTTTGATATAGGTCGGCGGAATGATGGTACCGCGCTCAATGACTGCCGCCTGTGACGCCACCATAACGTTCTGATGTATCATCTCGCGGCTTGTTTCCACACCGTTCTCATAGACCACAACGTCATTGCGCTCCCGGTGTCCCGTCGTTCCCTCCTGCTGTACAACCTCTTTTGTCGTATACCAGGAATCGTTGTCTATGATGATCGGCTCTTCCATGTAGTCCTCCTCATAGACCTCTCCTTTTGTTACCCGAAGCTGCAGATCCGGCTCCGGCACCGCAATGATGAGTTCCTGACCGTCCCTTATCATCGCATCCGCGCTGTCCAGCCCGTTTAACGCCACGATCGACGACACTGTCGTATCATGATCCATCGCAATCACGGAGAGACAGTCTCCGCTCTCCACTACATATATTTTATTCGATTCTTTCTCTTTTGTTACTTCGGCAACCTGTTCATCCACATCTGCAATCTGATCGGCATCGACATAGTTCTCGAACACATTCACCCGCTCCACAAATTCCATATCAAGGATGCCTGTCTCATACGTGGCTTTTGGATCTGCAAATGCCTCCTCCAGCGTACAGATCACATAGGCGCTGATTCCTGCCTGCGGCAGAGAAGCCTGTGTCTCCTCCGGCGCTTTTTCATCCGCTGCAGCCCCTGCGTCCCTTCTGGCAAGAGACGCTGTCAGAATTCCGCTCACATGGGAGCCCTGATCCGCAATGACCGCCCCGTATTCATCCGCCGCATCCGCAGAAGCCTTCACTTTTTCCAGAAAAGACTCCACCTCGTCCATCGTCGCAAAGTTGGCGCGGTATTCATCGATCGCCACTGTATAGACGCGCTGCTTTTCCTCTGCATTTTTCTCACTTAGTATGTTCTCTACGGCTTCTTTTAATTCATTCTCCGACAACAACTTCTGGAACGGTTTTCTACACTCCTCACTGCTCCATACGACTTCGCCGCTGATTCTCTCCCCGGTCTTTTGCGTCAGTTCCTGTCTCGCCTGACGGACGATGTCATCCATATCAGTGTTCTCTGGCGCATACCCGATGATGCGGTCATCCACGCGCACCTGCCGGTATGTCTGTCCGATTCCAATCTGCCCGGAAAGGCAAAAAGGACTCCGCCGACCGCCAGGACTCCTACCGCAGCTGCCTGCCAGACTGCCTGTTTTGTAAACGTTTGTTTCTTCATTGAAAGCGTTCCTTCAATTCCATAATTTTCTCAATCGTCTGTTCCACGTTCAAATGATGTTCATCCACAATCACATCCGCATATTTCTCGTACAAAGGCACACGTTCTTCATAGAGATCATGAAGTGTCTGTCCGTCTCTTAAGACAACACCTCTCCCCTTGATGTCCGAGAGCCTGCGCTCTAATTCCCGGTACGGAAGTTTCAGATAAACCACCGTACCGATCCGGCCAAGATGTTCCATCGCTTCCGCTCCGTACACCACGCTCCCGCCGGTTGCAATAATGGCATGTTCCGCCTCGATCCCGCTGTTGATGCGGTTCTCCACCTTAAGGAATCCCTCCGGTCCGACTTCAGCGATAATCTCACGCAGAAGCTTTCCTTCCTTTTCCTGTATCACCAGATCGGCATCAATGAACTGGTATCCCATCACTTTTGCAAGAACCACGCCAACGGTACTCTTTCCGACACCGGGCATTCCAATCAGTATGATATTCTTTTTCATGTGTACCTTCCTTATTCACTGTGGCTGTTCCAATTTTTTCACAATCTCCGAAAATCCCATAAAATGGGACGCCTTTACCAGAATGGTATCCCCCGGTCTGCGGTACTCCAGCAGCGCCTCCTCCAGCGCCTCTTTGTCCGGTTCCGCATAGACCCTGGTCTCCGGCGCTACACGCCGCGCCTCCTCCGCAATCTCCCCTGCAAGTGTTCCAGTCACAAACAGCGCATCGATCTTCTTCCCCGCAAAGTGTGTGCCGACCATTCCGTGCAGCTTCTTTTCCTCACTGCCGAGTTCTCCCATATCGCCGAGCACGGCAATCTTTCGTCCCTTCGCCTGGGACAGCACGTCTATGGAAGCCATCATGGACACCGGATTCGCATTGTAGCAGTCGTCGATAATTGTGATGCCGTTTTTCCGGATCAGATTACTCCGCCCGCCAATCGTGTGCGCATGCTCAATTCCAAGCTTCATCTCCTCCGCATCAAGTCCCAGCCGTCTTGCCACGCAGACTGCTGCAAGCGCGTTGTATACATTGTGCTCACCAGCAATCGGGATCACCACCTCAAACTGCTGCTCCGGCGTGTGAATGACCGCCTTCGTTCCCTCAAGGCCGATCGCCTCCACATCGGTCGCGTACACTTCCTTTTCCGCGAGCCGTTTGCTGCCGGCCTCTGTCTCTGCCGTCTTTGCTTCCTGTCCGATTCCATAGAACACCGCCGGTCTGCCATTCACCATCTTTTTGTCACAGAGCTTATCGTCATCCCCGTTTAATACGGCGATCCCGTCCGGTGCCAGATGCTCAAAGCTCTCCGTCTTCGCCTTTAAAATGCCGTCTCTTGTGATGAGGTTCTCCAGATGACATAAGCCGATATTGGTAATGACGCAGATATCCGGCTGTGCCATCTCTGCAAGACGGTGCATCTCACCGAACTCAGAGATTCCCATCTCGAGCACCGCCACCTGATGTTCCTCCCGGATCTTAAAGATCGTCAGCGGGAGTCCGATCTCATTGTTCAGATTCCCCTCGGTCTTTAACACGCGGTATTTCTCGGAGAGCACCGACGCGATCATCTCTTTTGTGCTGGTCTTTCCGACGCTTCCAGTGATTCCCACGACTTTGATGTCGAGCGAGCGGCGGTAGAACGCCGCGATCTGCTTCATGGCTTCCTCCGTGGAGTCAACCAGAATATACGGTCCTGCCGGATGCTCGAGCCGCTGCTCGGAGAGCACGGCAAGCGCTCCCTTTTCAAAAACCGCCGGAATGAAATCATGTCCGTCGACGCGCGCTCCGCGGATGGGAATAAACAGATATCCCTCCTCGACCAGACGGCTGTCAATCACCGCCCCCTGAATCTCCTTTTTACGGTCGCATTCTTCCCCGATGTATGTACCGCCGCATGCCTGCGCGATATGCTCCAATGTCATATTTTTCATAATGGCTCCCATTTCAGACTTCATTCTTAATTCTTGTACTTGCGCATGGAACTCTCGATCAGCTTCTCACAGAGCTGGTTGAAATCCACGCCGGTCACCTTTGCCTCCTGCGGCAGCAGACTGGTCGGCGTCATGCCCGGAAGTGTGTTCGCCTCCAGACAGAAAATGTGATCTTCCGCATCCAGAAGGAAGTCTGTGCGCGAGTAAGTGTTGAGTCCAAGCACCTCTGCCACCTTCTCTGCATAGCCCTGCATTTCCTTTGTAATCTGTTCGGACAGCTCCGCCGGGCAGGTCTCTACCGTACTTCCCGCTTTGTATTTGTTCTTATAATCATAGAAGCCTTCCACCGGCGCGATCTCAATGATCGGAAGCGCCTGAAAATCGATGACGCCGACAGAAAATTCTCTTCCTTTTACATATTCCTCAATGACCAGCTCATTCTCCCAGCGGAATGCCTCCTTTAATGCCTGCTCGTATTCTGCCTTGTCGTGCACGATCGATACGCCGATGCTTGATCCGCCGCTACACGGCTTTACCACGCACGGGAAATGAATTCCACAGGTCTCGATCTTTGCCGCATCCTCGCCACGCTTTAAGGACGTGCCTCTCGGCGTCGGGATTCCATTCTCGAGGAACAGCTGCTTTGCCATTCCTTTGTTCATGGCAAGCGCACTGCCCAGATATCCGGTTCCTGTGTAGCGGATGCCAAACAGGTCAAACGCCGCCTGGATCTTACCGTTCTCTCCGTTCTCTCCATGAAGCGCCATAAACACGATGTCCGCCATCCGGCAAAGCTCGATGACATTCGGTCCGAAGAAATTATCCGACTGATCCTTTCTCTGCGCCTTTACTTTTTCCAGGTCCGGCGCGGTCTCCGGAATCGCCGCCACCTTGACGCTGACCGCCTCGGCTCTGTCAAAAATTCCGGTAAGATCTTCTTCCTTATCGCTATATCCCATAAAAACATCAAGTAAAATTACCTGATGTCCGTTCTCTCTGAGTGCTTTCGTAACCATCTCTCCTGTCTTGAAGGACACATCTCTCTCTGTGCTGAGCCCCCCTGCCAAAACAACTATCTTCATGGTATCCGTCTCTCCTTTTTCAAAACTTTTCTCGCTTTATAGTATACCTTTTTCGATCTGATGACAAGAATATTCCTTGTTTTTTCAAAGCTCTGCCCCTGCGCTGCGACCCCTTTCCTGCTTTTTATCTACGCTCTTCCGCTATACACTCACGTCTGCTGTATTCTGCCATCCCCAAAAGCCACAGAAAAACCTGCCTCGCAATGAGATCCCTCCCGTGAATCATACTGCCATAATGATAAATCATCTGCTCCGCTTCCAGCTTTCTTCCCACCGCAAGCGCGGTCAGAATCTGTTCCAATAATTCAATCCGTTCTCCCTCCAATGGGTACTGATATGCAATATAATCCATAAACCCCGGATAATTCTGCATCATATCCACCAATACATTTGTATGCCCGTAGCTTTTCCTACTTGAGCCCTTTTCTTTTGTTTCACACATGATTAACTTTTCTACCTCTCGCACACGCAGGGCGCGCTTAACTACAATTATAAGATACTTTAGTACTAACTGTACACCCCTTTGCACAAAAAAATTTTACAGAAAGCGCCCTCTGTCAGCTCAAACTCCTTTTTTCTCCACAAAAAGAAGAGAGAGTGCCGCATCTGCAATACGGTTCTCCCTCTTCTTTCTGTAAATATATCAGTTCATTATGAGACAGCACATCTCAAACGCTCTTAATTCTCCGGCTCGATCAGTCCGTAGGTGTTGCCTTTTCTCTTATATACCACATTGACATCTTCCGTCTCTGCATTGATGAATACGAAGAAGTCATGTCCCAGCAGTTCCATCTGCACACATGCATCTTCTGGATACATCGGCTTCATGGAGAACTTCTTGGTACGGATGATCTTGATCTCCTCATCCTCGTCTGCGGCTCCATCCAGGAATTCCTGCTTAAATACAGCGGATGCATTCTGCTGCTTTGTCACCAGCTTGGTTCTGTATTTCTTAAGCTGACGCTCAATCACTTCCTCCACAAGATCAATGGATACATACATATCGTTGCTTACCTGCTCGGAGCGGATATAATTTCCTTTTGCCGGGATTGTAACCTCGGCTTTCTGTCTCTCCTTCTCCACGCTCAGCGTCACATATACATCGGTATCCGGTGTAAAATACTTCTCAAGCTTGTTCAGCTTGTCCTCCACTGCTGCCTTCAGCCCCTCTGTTAATTCGATGTTTCTTCCTGTAATCTTAATTCTCATGATGTCCAACCCCTTTGCCGTTTATTTGATACAAGATATATCATGGTTATATTATAACATATTTTGGCTTTATAGCAAGAAAATTTATGCATTTTTCATAATTTTTTCTGAAAATTCATCAACCAAGCGTCAGTGCGAGATAACCGTCGCCCGCAACCGGCAGATCTGCCATCGTCTCCGGCAGCCAGATCATGCCCCGCTCCCGTCCGTACGATGCTGCGCTGGTTCCCGTCTCTTCCATAAGCTGCGGAAGCACCTGTGAGAGAGCGTCGTCCGACAGCGTTGTCTCCAGTATCACGAGCTCTTTTTCCCGGATATCATACATCAGAATATCCCTGTCATCTTCCTGCTCATTCCGTGTGTTTTTATCCTCACAGCTGACTGCCGCCGTACCGCCGCCGCAGCTTGCCGCGAGTTCCATCGCATAGGAAACCGCATCCACATCCCAGTGTACATACCCTTCCTTCGCGCACTTTTCATCCCGGATCCGTACATACTCCTCCGGTGTGACAGGCTCCATGCATGCAACCGGCTCCGTGTCCTTTACCTCGAGCGCCGTAATGTCACTGCCGCTCACATTTTTGCGTTCTCCCTGGAATGCATTCTTAAATCCCAGATTTTCATAGTAACGGATCAGCGACTCCTCGGCCGGCGACAGAATGAGCGGCACCTGATATTTTTCTTCTGCAAAGCGCAGAATCTGTTCCGCAAGCTTCTGTCCCCGGTATTCCGGCAGTGTCGCAACCGCATACACATAGCGCGCGTCCACATACGCTCCGTTGCACAGGTACTGCACCGGCAGAAAACTTGCCATCGCTACCGGTCTTCCATCCCGGAAAATCACGAGCATATTCTCTCTCGTCATTCGGTGCTTCAGATAAAACTGAATATAATCTTCCTCGTCGCCAAAGCATTTCTGCCAGATTTCCTGAATATACGGCGCATCCCGCTCGGGGTCCGCATAGACCACCCCGCTCTCCTCCAGTTCGTATTTTGGAAGGAGAATATCCGGATAATAGGAAAGCTTTGCCTTTCTGAGTCCGGGATCGCCAGTGTCCTCCTCGCGGTTGACATACGCATACCCTTCACATTCATGCAGGACAAACTGCTGGTTGATCATCGGATACGCTCCCTGAAGATCCGGATACGCCTTTTCAAAGTGCACAACGAACGTCTCCGAGTTCAGCCGCTCCCCGATCGAAAACGCGACGATCTGCCCGTCTCTCCGGAGCACTCCGCCGACAAGTCCCAGCTCCTGCATATGATCAAACGCCTCATGGAGTACCGAGATCTCCTGGTTCATCTCCTCATTCCACTTTTCCTCGCGCATGTGAATCCACGTATACGTCATCGTGCGGCATTCTTCTATGTTTTCAGCTGTCATCGGCTCATAAGACCAGTCTCCCGAATCTTTAAAGCGGGCAATGTGATTGCGCTTTCCGTGCAGTTTCTTGCCGGCAAGCGTCGCAAGCTTCTCTCTTGCATAGATATAGTCATAGTCGTTCCGGTCTCCCTCGATTAAGAACCTTCCCGGGAACCACTCTAGCATCTGCGCGCGGTCCTGCTCGCTGGCAGGTGCTATCAGCAGCTGGATTCCCTCCTCATGGCAGATCGCAAGCAGCTCCTCCACCGCCGCTTTTTTGTCGCCGTTTCCGACCGGAAATGAAAAGCAGTGAATCTCTCCATCTATAAACCGAACTACCAGGCAGCCGTGAAGCTCCGCCACTCTGACCTGATAGACATTTCTCCACATAAAATTATTTGCAAACGAGTATTCGCAGGCATTCCGGTCATCCTCCGCGAACTTCTGATCCATCCATGCCTTATCCTGCAGTGTTATCTCGTGAAATACTGTTTCTTCTGGTTTCATAAATACCTCAATTCTAAATTTTTAAAAGGCAAAAAAGAACCGCCAACCTGTGTTGACGGTTCTTTCTCTCAGCCCTTCATCAGGAACTTAATAATTTTCTCTGTATCTTCCGGCTCGTAAGCGACAAGCTCAAGCTCCGGAATCTCCACATCCGTCTTTAAAATACTGGTAAGTGATACATACTGGCAAAGCTTTGACTTGAGGTTCAGTCTGTCCCCCTCACCGGTAATGAGTTCCACTTTTCCCTGACAGGAGTCTATTACCTTGAAAAATCCGTCGATATCCGTGATGTTCTTGATCTTCATAATGCATGCTCCTTTCTTATTATCTGAGTCTCTATCTACACTATAATACGAAAGTACCTCTTCTGCAAGTTCTAAATCGTAAACCTGGAAATATGTTCCTTCAGCGTCTCGGCCGTGTTTTCCATCTCCTTCGAGTCTTTCTGCACATCTGCACTGTTCTCAGAGACAATCTCCGCCAGTTTCTGAATGCTGACCGCCGTTGCCTCTATCTCCTCCGCAGATGCAGACTGTTCTTCCGTGATAGCTGCCATATTGGACGCGGCATCGTTTACTTCATGCACTTTCTCTATCATTCCCTGCACGATCCGTTCCGGCAGTCAGACATTCCTCGCCTGACGCATTGCCTCCAGAATGATGCTCTCCGCACTTTTCGCCTCCGCCTTGGTGAGCTGTGGCGTATCTTTTAATGCATAATCAATGCCGAGATTGTCATATTTCACTTTTCCCATGGAGTGATACGGAAGTACCTCCAGCTTTTCCACATTTGAAAGTGTTGCAAGAAACCGGCCCAGAGCCTCCAGTTCTTCCCTCTGAAATGTAATCCCCGGAACGACCACATGCCGGATCCAGACCGGTATCTGTTTTCATCCAGATACCTTGCAAACGCAAGTATCTTCTCATTGTCCTGTCCGGTCAGCTTCCTGTGCTCCTCCGCATCCATGTGTTTGATGTCAAGCATCACAAGATCCGTCACAGAAAGCAGCCGTTCCACCTTCTTTAAGCGTTCCCGCTCCTCCTCTGATGTGCCGCCGCACCCCGGAAACATAATGCCCGAGGTGTCCAGACAGGTATGAATTCCACGTTCCTTTGCCCCGGCAAACAGTTCCGTCAAAAAATCAATCTGGAGCATCGGCTCTCCGCCGGTCGCAGTGATTCCGCCGGTCCGGTAAAACGACCGGTTGCGCTCCATGCGTGACAGAATCTCTTCCGCGCTCATCTCCTGCCCATCCTCCAGATGCCAGGTGTCGGGATTATGGCAGTACAGGCAGCGCATGGGACATCCCTCAAAGAACACCACAAAGCGGACTCCCGGTCCATCCACAGTTCCAAAGCTTTCAATCGAATGAATTTTTCCCATAAAGTCCTCCTTTTTAATCCCATCCATCTGATAATCATAATACAATCGCGCGAGCCGGCGTATCCCGGTGTCCCTGCCGCAAAAGCAGCAGGGCACCGGTTCCGGTTCGCGCGATTTCTCCTGTCTGTATCACTTCCACATAAATTACATGCGCTCGTGGAAGGTTCTTGCAATGACTTCATCCTGCTGCTCTTTGGTCAGCTTGATAAAGTTTACCGCATATCCGGAAACACGGATTGTGAGCTGCGGATACTGCTCCGGGTGTTTCTGTGCATCCAAAAGCGTCTCGCGGTTCAATACGTTGACGTTCAAGTGATGTCCGCCCTTCTCGACGTAAGCATCCAGCAGCGCCACAAGGTTCTGCTCCTCGCCCGTCTCATCCTTGCCGAGTGCATCCGGCACGATGGTAAACGTGTTGGAGATACCATCCTGGGAATCCATAAACGGCATTTTCGCTACCGACGCGAGAGATGCTACCGCACCGTTCGTGTCGCGTCCGTGCATCGGGTTTGCGCCCGGTGCAAAGGCAACACCCTTCTTTCTGCCATCCGGTGTCGCACCTGTGTTCTTGCCGTAGGATACGTTGGATGTGATCGTGAGGATCGATGTCGTCGGGATTCCGCCGCGGTAGGTGTGGTTGCCCTTGACATAGCCGATGAATGTGTGAAGCACTTCCTTTGCAATGTCGTCGACGCGGTCGTCATCATTTCCGTATTTCGGGAAGTCACCCTCCACCTCGAAGTCTACAGTGATTCCGTTCTCATCGCGGATCGGCTTTACCTTTGCGTACTTGATGGCAGACAGGGAATCCGCCACAACGGAAAAACCAGCGATTCCGGTCGCGAACCAGCGGCGCACCTTCTTGTCATGAAGCGCCATCTCCAGCTTCTCGTAGCAGTATTTGTCATGCATATAATGAATGATGTTTAAGGCATTGACATAAACACCTGCCAGCCACTTCATCATATCCTTGTATTTATCCCATACCTCGTCGTAATCCAGGTACTCGGAAATGATCGGGCGGTACTTCGGTCCGACCTGCTTGCCGCTGATCTCATCTACACCGCCGTTGATCGCGTACAGAAGGCACTTTGCAAGGTTGGCGCGGGCGCCGAAGAACTGCATCTCCTTGCCGATGCGCATGGAGGATACACAGCATGCAATTCCGTAGTCATCCCCGTGTACCACGCGCATGATGTCGTCATTCTCATACTGGATCGCAGAGTGCTTGATAGATGTCTGTGCGCAGAAACGCTTAAAGTTCTCCGGAAGCTGTACCGACCAGAGCACGGTCATGTTCGGCTCCGGCGCTGCTCCGATGTTGTTGAGTGTATTTAAGTAGCGGTAGGACATCTTCGTCACCATGTGTCTGCCGTCCACACCGATTCCGCCGATCGACTCCGTCACCCATGTCGGATCTCCGGCAAAGATGGAGTTGTACTCCGGCGTACGTGCAAACTTCACGCAGCGCAGCTTCATGACAAACTGGTCGATGATCTCCTGGATCTCCTTCTCTGTGAACGTTCCTTCCTTGAGATCGCGCTCCGCATAGATGTCGAGGAATGTGGAGGTACGTCCAAGGCTCATTGCCGCACCGTTCTGCTCCTTGACTGCTGCAAGGTAGGAAAAATATACCGCCTGCGTCGCTTCCAGCACGTTGTTCGCCGGCTTGGAAATGTCACAGCCGTAAATCTTTGCAAGCTCTTTCAGCATCTTGAGTGCGCGGATCTGCTCGGAAAGCTCCTCACGCTCACGGATGACATCCGAGTACATGATCGTGCGGGTCGTTGCGAGCTGTTCTTCCTTGTCCTCGATCAGGCGATCCACACCGTAGAGTGCCGGTCTTCTGTAATCGCCGATAATACGTCCGCGGCCATATGCATCCGGAAGTCCCGTGATGATGTGTGCCGAACGGCATGCGCGCATCTCCGGTGTGTAAGCATCAAATACACCGGCGTTGTGTGTCTTTCTGTGCGTGGTAAAATATTCCACCACTTCCGGATCTACATGGTAGCCGTTATCCTCGCAGGCTTTCACTGCCATGCGGATTCCGCCGTACGGCTGCAGGGAACGCTTGAACGGCTTATCTGTCTGAAAGCCGACAATCTTCTCCTTGCTCTTGTCCAGATAGCCCGGTCCGTGGGATGTGATCGTGGAGATAATCTTGGTATCCATATCGAGGACACCGCCTGCCTCACGCTCCTGCTTCGACAGTTCTAACACTTCGTTCCATAAATCTGTCGTATCCTGCGTCGGTCCTTCCAGAAAGCTGTCGTCCCCGTCGTAAGGCGTATAGTTTTTCTGGATAAAATCTCTGACATTGATCTCTTCCTCCCAGCTTCCCCGCTGAAAGCCTCTCCATTCATTCTGCATGATTCTTCCTCCTGCTTACTTTGTAATGTGATTATGTTCCCTGCCCGCAGACAGCATTGTCAAAACATGATATTAGTTAGTTGTAGCTAACCTTTATGACTATAGCACAGCACACTTTTCCCTGTCAATATCAAGTTTTGTTGTCAGGCATGTTTGTCCTGTCTTACTCTCAGTGGGTATTTTATGCTTTTTGAACCAAAGCATCTTTTGTCTTAGAGATGGGAATCCCGGGTACTTTTCCGATAAAAAGCCCCTGATTCAAAACAAGCCGGCTGCCCGGGTACATTCGCCCAGACGGTCGGCATTAGATACGTTATACTCCATGTGGTTCTTCCACTTGTTCCGTCAGTCATATAACATCTTAATCTTACAGTATATGATGATTTTTTTCAATAGGAAAAATTATACAAAATCATAGAACGCCATTCCATTCTTCGTCGAGTTCTTCACGTGATACAGCGCCTGATCCGCCGCCCGGTACACATCCACGAACGTGCTTCCCGATTCCGGCACAAATGCAACGCCGACACTGGCTGTCGGTTCCTTGCTCAGGTGCATCCGTTCTTTTTCGGCGCGTACCTCCGTAGAAGCTTTTGAATCTTCTCTTCAATCTCTCCGGTCGCCGATGTCTCTGAGGAAAACAGCAAATTCATCGCCGCCCATCCTGCCGATACAGGAATGGTCTCCAAACACTTCGTTTAAGATTCCCGCCATCCGCATCAGAATCATATCCCCGACTCCGTGACCGTAAATGTCATTGATCTGCTTAAAATTATCGACATCCAGAAGAATGAATGCATCCTCCTCATCGCCGCCTCTCTCCTGAAGCGCCTCGCAGACATGCTTCTCCAGCGCGCCGCGGTTTAGAAGCTTCGTAAAGGAGTCCTGCATCGCCTGCTCCCTGAGCACCTCGTTCTCCTGCCGGCACAGTTCCTCCCGCTCCATCCGGTCGGTAACATCCATAAAGCTGACATAGCAGAGCGGTCCCTCCTGCATCTGCACATTCACCCTGCTTAATATCCACTTGTAACCGCCGTTCTTCGTCTGCGGTCTTGAGAGCACCTCAAACGGCGTCCCGGAACGAATCTGTTCATTGTGCTCGCGGATGACCTCCCGCAGATCGACATCCATCAGATCCGTCCATCCGTCCTGCATCTTTCTGATATACTCTTCCCGCGTGTATCCCATAATCTCACACGCCGTGTCGTTGACATAGTAAATCTTGCGCCGAAATCCCTCTTTGCTCACAATCAGTCCCATCGGAATATTCCGCATGACCTTGCGAAGCACTTTCTCCTCTAACGTATAGCTTTCCATATACCCTCTTTAAAACCTCTTCCCCAATTCCCCTATCGTTCTCATGAAGCATACTACGGAGTACAGTATAATACTTTTTACAGCAAATAAAAAGTCCCTTTCGTCTTTTTATATAAATGTTACAGATTGGAAAGCTTCTTTTTTGTTATATCACACAAATCTATTGCCGCATACCCCACTCTTTTCCTACACGCACAGCTCTTTTTCACGAAACAGCGCGTCCACCAGACATTCATACTCAGCAGCCCGCTCACATTTTCGGATTTTTTTTAGATGCCGGTCCGCATCCGTAAAGTTTTCTCCCCAGTACGCCCACAGTTCCTTCATCTTAAATAAGGTATTTTTGTCCCCGGACATCTGCTGCCGGTATCCCTCCAGGATCGCATTGTGAAACTGGAGAAAACGCTCTTTTCGCTCCTGCTTTTCCTGTCTGCCGCCGGAAAGTTCCTCCAGAAGCCAGGGGTGCTTTATCAGTCCCCTGCCGATCATGAACTTATCCACCGACGGAAAGCCCTCCCGGATGTGCGCCGCGGACGCTGCGTCCACAATGTCGCCATTATAGCAGAGCGAATGTCTGCTGTTTTTCTCTGCCAGTGCAAATGCCTCCAGATTGACCCGGTTCTTATAAAAATCGGTCTGCACCCTCGGGTGTACGATCAGTTCTTCCAGCGGATATTTCTCATATATGGCAAGCAGACGCTCCCATTCCGCTGGGTTCTCTTTTCCGATCCGTGTCTTGATGGAGATCCGGAGCGGACATTTTTCAAAAAATCTCTTCCAGAAAATGATCCAGCTCGTCCGGCATCGCAAGAAATCCGGCGCCGCGTCCTCTTGCCGCCACTGTGCCCGACGGGCAGCCGAGGTTCAGGTTGACCGTATCGTACCCATACTCCCGCAGAATCTCTGCAATCGCCAGAAAATCTTCTGCGCGGTTCGTAAGTATCTGCGGAACGACCGCCATTCCCGCATTGTGTTCCGGGCAGACGTCATTTTTCTCCCGGTGTCCAAGCTTTTTATTCGCCACAAACGGCGTAAAATAACGTTCGATTCCACCGTAATATTTTGCGTATGCATTCCGGTAGACATATCCGGTGACACCTTCCATGGGTGCCATATAATACTTTATCTGTTCCAACTGTCTTCTCCCTCTGTCAGAAATCTGTCCCTTATCTTAATACAGCTCTTCCCGCCTGTCAAATAGTGGAAAATCCCGCCTTTTTTTGCTATACTGCTATTGATACAGCTTTCACAAACCCGTTTATAGCTCATTATATTCAGGAGAATTTCTATGAAGTCGACATTTTCAGACAGCCCGGGCAATCACAACCGCTGGTTCCGCCCCCATTTTTCGCATTTTTGTGCGACCCGTCTCGGGCGTTTCATCAACGAATCCAGATATGGCGGTATTCTCTATCTCGCCCTGTGGCTGGTTGTACTCGGGCTCGTTTTTACTCTTTTTCAGACCATCTTTTTAAGTATCGCCTATACCGGCCGGCTCACGCCGGATGATTACGAAGTCCTTCATGTGGAGCAGACCGAATATGACCAGAGTATCGGTGCCTACGATTCCGGTATCATCAGACGTTTTTCCGATTACCTGGTAACCGTGCAATATGAGGTTGATGGAACGCGCTATACTGCAGATCTTTCACTCGGTCAGGCATTTTTCACCGGAAACCGCGTGGCACGCGCCGGTGCAGACGGCTCGTCTGTACTTGGCACCATTTTCTATAAAAGTTCCGATCCAAAACGCCTGAAGTACATTCCGGCCAGACGGCACATTCTCCCATTTTCAACCGGCAAATATGTCTGCCGGGAGGATACCGATGATTTTGCCGCACAGGTCTGCGCGCTTTTACAGCAGGAGGATTATGGCTCCCTCGCCGCGCTTTCTTATAACGGCAGAGATATCCCTGTAACCGCGGAAGACACAGAAGAATATTTTCATGATGATCTGGTGTATTTCCGCAAAAACGTGGGGGATCTTTCGTTGCTGGAGGGAACTACCGTATATCACGACACCCCCTGGGCAACCGCAGTCACCATCCGCTATTACTCCAAGGAGGCACAGGAGACATACTCTGACTATCTGCCGATCACAGTGAAGGACGGACACTACCGGCTGGATCTCCGCTGGAAATACTGAGCCGTTTTCCCTGCCTCCCCTCGAATCAATGCAGATGCAGTGCATTTTTCAGAAGTTCCAGTTCTTCCATGTAAATGCAGTGGGAAATTCGGTTCTCCCGGACAGCAGATACGCAATCCGCGAAGTCCATCCACCGGACCTCAGACACTTCTTCCTCCTGCAGTACAAAAGCTTCCTCCTCGCGGTCAAGCCAGAGTGCATACACGTTGCTGACCTGGTTGTCGCAAAACATGCTGCCGTGGAATTCCCTTTCAAACCGGAACAGGCGTTGTCCACAATAAATCAGTTCATCGCCGTTCATGTCCACACCCAGTTCTTCCTTCAACTCCCGCACCGCGGAAGGAATATAATCACTCCCGCAGGAATATGACCGGCACTTGAAATGTCATAACAGCCCGGATCTGAATCTTATTGTCGCTCCGTTTCTGCAAAAGGATCTGCACTACGCCGCCGCGTCTGCGAAAAATCCACACGTGCGCCGTACGGTGCCGGATTCCCTCACGGTGTGCCACCTCCCGCGGCACTGTCTCTCCTGTCGGATTTCCCTTTTCGTCCACAATATCCAGCAGTTCCATCTCTGCTCCCCTCCAGTATGATTGTATTCTTTTCATTCACTATAGCACACTTTTGCTGCCTTTTTCCACATATCCGAAATTCTTCCGAAGCGTCTGATATAATTCCACTAAAATACATAATCTCTCTCTTGAAAAAAAGCTGCCGCATTCAGCAGATCGTCCTGTTTGACGAGATAAGTAATATTATGAGAAGCATACCGTTACGATTTCGGGTGGAATGCCTAGGGAACATTCTGTTCAAAAAATGCGGCATTTCTAACCAGCCGGTGGCTGCATCTGCGATGATCCGTGTCTTTCCAAGTTTGGAGCACTCCGACGGGGCATGTCCGCACTCCGGAAGACAATTTGTAGGACTTTTTGTGTCCCTTGTGTCCCTTAAATGGCACCTCTGAACAAAACATAACCGCGCGAAGCCGCTGTCTGAGTCGGCATCTGCCCTATTTTCAATAGCAAATGCCGGCGAGTTCGGTTCGCGCGGTTTTATATTGTCTGTGAAGAGGTGCCATTAGGGACACCAGAAAGTCCGCCCATTGTCTCCGGTGTGTCGGACATGCACCCGTCAGTGTCCAAACGTGGAAGAGACACGGAATCAGATGCAGTCATCCGGCTGGAAGAAATACACACATTTTTCTCCAACGAATGTTTCCTATGCAGTTCCACCCGGAATCTGCATCATGTGCTTCCTGTAATATTACTTATCATCAACTGCCACCTGTGATATGTGGCAGCCTCTTTTCAACTGCCTCTCCAATCTGTTACAGTACCTGCTCTCCGTTCACGTACAGATGATATCCGTTTGCCGTGATATTGGAGGTATCACCGTCAAAGCTTGTGATATAGCTGTCGCCGGTCAATGTCCATGTCGAATCGTCATCCAGGGTCACGTCAACCGTACCGCCGTCCCCGTCCGGATTGATGGCACCCTCGTAGCTGGTGCCGTTCTTCATGGTAAGTGCCAGGCTTGAAATCTCATCCACGAGAATATTGCCTGCAAACTCCTGTGAATCCGCCGTCAGTGTCACATCTCCGCCGTTTGCGCCCTCTGTGCCCCATCCGCGGGAGGAAGAGTTGCCTTCCACGCGAAGGAATACATCATTGGCAAGTGTAAATGCGACGTCCTTGAGTGTAATCTCACAATCCGTATTGGTAATATAGAACATATCTCCCGTCTTCGCCGTAATGCTGCCGCCCTCTGCAGAGAAGGTCGCCTCTCCGACATCTGCATCACCGGACATGCTCTGGTAAATCATAATGCAGTGAATGTTTTCGTCCGAGTCGCCGTTATAAGTGTTGCTCATATTTCCTGTCACTTCACAGTCGGTCAGTGCAACGGAATTCTTGCCCTCTACCACAACGCCCTCGCTGGCATTCGCTGTCAGAGTCGCGTCTGACACGCTGATATCTGCTGTACAGTAGATTGCCGGGCTTCCCGTTCCGTTTGTCACATAGGAACCGCCGTCCACATTGACCGTACCGCCGCCCCGGTCGCTTCGGATTGCGGCTGCGGAATTTCCCTGTGTCTCGACATCCAGATTTGTGGCGTTCATGGTGCCGCCGCCGGTCGTCTGGATACCGCCGGAATTATTTTCTGTCGTGCGGATCGTGGAATCCGAAATATTTACAACCGTGCCCTCGCCATAGCTGAACACACCGTTACCGTTTGTCACGCTGGTATTGACCGTCGCTCCCGTAATCGTTGCCGTTGCGCCGTTTAGCACCAGAAGTCCGGCATTCAGTCCGTAAAAATCTCCATCCTCTGTGTTCGATGAGGAGCCGGCTGTCTTCTCGATCGTGATATCTTTTAAGGTAACAGTCGCTCCGTCGACACGAAGTGCGTTCTCATCATCACCGGTGGATGTGTAAGTCTCACTATCCACCTCGGTATCCTCGGTAATCGTATTTGCAGAAGTTCCGTTTGTCACCTCACCGCTTCCGCCAAATCCGCCGCCTGCATTTAAGTTGCGCACAGTGACAGACACTGCCTGGTTGTCTTCGTCCAGAACTACCTCCAATACGCTGCCGACTGCAATGTCATCTGCGGTTCCCTCGCCGCTTCCCTGCAGGTACTCTAACGTGATCGCCGTATCGTCTGTCAAGGTAAAGGTAATGCTCTCACCGGAAGCCTCAAAACTGCTGCCGCCCGGCGCTTCTCCCGGTGCTCCACTTGGTCCGCTGTTGTCTCCGCTTGGTGCATCCCCCGGCGCTCCGTTTCCACTGTCGTCTCCGCCCGGTGCTTCTCCGCTCGGTGCGTCTCCGCCCGATGCTTCTCCACTTGGCGCTTCTCCCGGCGCTCCGTTTCCGCTGTTGTCTCCGCCCGGTGCTTCTCCGCTCGGTGCGTCTCCGCCCGGTGCATTTCCGTTTCCACCCGGTGTCGTCTCCGCCCGGTGCTTCTCCGCCCGGTGCTCCATTTCCGGATGCATCTGCGCTTGCGGTTGTAAGTGTTCCTACATCCGCTGTAATCTGATCGCCTTCAACTGCTGTAACCTGCACGATCACAGAATCGCTCTGGTTCTCCTCACTCTGCTCTGTTGCTTCTACCGTCTGGTTCTCTGTTGTATTACTGCCGCATGCTGTTACGGATGATACCGTCATAACTACGATGCAGCCCAATGTTACTAATTTTTTCCATTTCATGATCTTCATTCCTCTCTGACTCTGTCAATGTCTGTTTTTCTTTTGATAGGGGTAGTATAGAAAGCCAATGTGAAGATCATGTGTTGACCACGTTAAATTATTCTGAATCTATTTTTTTCCTGTTTTTCACAAAAAACGCACCAGATTGCGCGCCACACCGAAGATTACAAGCGCGGCGACGCTGACGTAAAGAATGAGATTCTGCCAGCGGGCGAACCGGAATCTGCCATTCTGCACATACCCCGCCGCACTGCAGATAAATACTGCCGTAAGTGGAAGCAGCAACACAAACAGCATCGGATGACAGAAAAAAGCCCCCTTCCAGTTAAGATGCAGGAGAGCCACACACATTCCCGTCACACCGCAGCCCGGACACAACAGTCCCGTCACTTTCCGGAACAGACAGGGAATGGCGAGCCCTGTGTACGACACGAATATTCCGTACAACAGTCCCGCCATTCCCAGTAAAAATATATTCATCAGCAATTTTTTCAAACGTGCTTTTTTCGTCATCCTATATTTCCGATCTGTTATGCCAGCTTATTCAGCTCGTTCTGCATCAATGCATATGCAATAATTCCAAATCCAAAAATCTGGAGAATCAGATACAAAACACCGCTGTTGCTTGACGGGATTCCACGGTTATTCTTTGTAAAGTCAAGCTTCTCTCCCTGCTTATATGCCCAGTAAATGCCGTAAATTCCACAGGTCACAATCGTCAGCAGCACCACCATACCGCCGGATGTTCCATTCACATCACCAGAAACCGTATTTACGTCATTGGTCAGACACACGATCCAGTAGATGCCATAAATTCCGCAGGTTACAAGTGTCAGTACAATACACACCGCAATATTTCTTCTCTCAATCATAACAAACTCTCCTTTAAATAAGTATGAATTCATTATATCAGTTTTTTGTATATTGTCTACTGTTTTCATACCGTGGCCATTTCATTCCTGCTCCATCAACGCAAGCACCTTGTGCAGGATGCGGTACAGCTCCCTCGCATCCTCCCCGGACAGTCCGATACAGCCGCCCATCTTCCGCGGAATGTCGACCGCCTGCTCCTTTAGCTGCTCTCCCGCCTCCGTGATCGTCACATTTAACACACGCTCATCTGCGTGATCACGCTCTCTGGTGAGGTAGCCCTTCTGCTCCAGCTTCTTTAACACCGGTGTCAGCGTCCCCGAATCCAGGTACAAAAGCGCCCCCATATCCTTCACATTGATCCTGCCATGCTCCCACAGCACCATCATCGCAATATACTGCGTGTAGGTCAGATCAATCTCATCCAGATATGGCTTGTAGCGCCGCACGATCTCCTTGGAGCATGCGTAAAGCGGAAAACAGAGTTGATTTTCTAATTTTAAAGCATCATACTTATCTTTCATTCCGGCACCTGTCGCTTATAAATAGTTTTCAATCTTTTCGCGGACAACATCCATATCCGCCGTCGGCTCAAAACGCTCCACCACGTTTCCGTCTCTGTCAATCAAAAACTTGGTAAAGTTCCATTTGATGTCCGGTGTCTCCTTATAATCCGGATGCGTGCGCTCTAACATGCTTTCCACGATCGTCGCTAACGGATGTTCCTCGTCAAATCCCGCAAATCCCTTCTGCGACTTCAGATACTGATACAGCGGCAGCGCATGCTCCCCGTTGACATCGATCTTCCCGTAGTGCGTGAATGTGATTCCAAAGTTGACATCGCAGAATGCAACGATCTCCTCGTTGGTTCCCGGTGCCTGATGTTCAAACTGGTCGCACGGAAAATCCAGAATCTCAAATCCCTGCGGACCGTACTGCTCGTAAATACTCTGCAGTTCATCGTACTGCGGCGTAAATCCGCATTTGGTCGCCGTGTTGACTACCAGGACAACCTTTCCCTATCTTCTGTGTGCTGTTACTGCTCCATACATCCTTTTACCCATGCTTCCAGTTCAGGCTTCGGCATGAATCCGACATTCTTGCCGGCCACCTTGCCGTCCTTTAAGAATAAAAGCGCCGGAATGTTTGTGATGCCGTTTGCGATCGCAAGCTGCGTATTCTCATCGGTATCCGCATTGTAAAATGCTACCTTACCGTCCAGATCGTCCGCCAGTTCCTCGAGTACCGGTGCAAGCATCTGGCACGGTCCGCACCATACTGCCGAAAAGTCCACCACTGCTGCCTTTGCCTGTAACGCTTCGTCCATATTGTTGTTCTGAATCTTCTTAACCATGATAATCCTCCTTAGATCTGTGTATTATAGTTTGATCGCTGTTCCTGCTTTTGTTTCTGTCTCTGTCTTTTCTTGTTTTTTCTGTGCTTTTACTTTTTCTGTGGTTCCGCCTTTACCCGATATCTGTCTGTTTCTCTCTTTTTTTCTTATCCAGATACTCTGCCGCGGACAGCGCCGCCACATTTCCCTGTCCTGCCGCCTTGATATACTGATACGGCTTTCCGGTAATGTCTCCGCATGCAAAGAGTCCCGGAAGGTTTGTCTCCATCTGGAGATTAACCTTTACGTGATTCTCCTCCGTCGCAAGTCCCGGCACGAGCTGTAACGGTGCGATCGCGTCTCTTAAGATAAATACGCCGTCCACCGGATGGGAACCCGCGTCCGTCTCAAGCGCACTTACCGTCTGCGTGCCTGTGATCGCTTTCGGCCGCTCATGCACAACCTCTATGGCATCCGACAGCTGCGGCTCCTCTTTTCCCATCGGGAAATAATGCACCTTTCCGACAATCTCCGCCAGATAGTCTGCTTCCTGCTCCGCCTCCCTGCCGTATCCGATCACCGCAACTTCCTTCCCACGGAAGAACTGCGCATCGCAGGTCGCGCAGTAGCTGACACCGCTTCCCAGCAGCTCGTTTTCTCCCGGGAACGGTTTTCCCATGACGATTCCTGCCGCCAGAATGACGGTGGACGCCTCAAGAATCTCGCCGGACGCCTGGATCCCAAAATAATCTCCCATCGCATAGACCGCGTTCACGCGCTTCTCCGTCACCTCGATGCCAAGACCTGCTAACTGCTTCTTGTACCCGGCAACCAGATCTGCTCCTGAAACTTCCGGCAGCCCTGGATAGTTTAAAATCTGATGCGCCTTGCTCATCTTCTCGCTGAGTTCCCTGCTGCCGATTAACAGCACGCTTTTATTTCTCACTTTCGCGGTAATCGCCGCCGACACACCTGCCGGCCCTGTTCCAATAATGGCAATATCCACTCGTTCCATACCATTCTCCATTCCCTGTATCGCTCTGCATCTATAATAATGCAAGAATCTGTCGTTCCAGTTCGTTCATATCTCCTGTTGGTTCAAATCTTACCACTACCGTGCCCTGCCTGTCCACAAGGAACTTCGTAAAATTCCATTTGATGTCGGAATTCTCCTTATAATTCTTATCTATTTTGCGGAGCATTATTCCCATCGCCGCCGCTTTCGCCCCTTTCCCGAATCCGGCAAATCCCTTCTGGGATTTTAAATATGCATACAGTGGAAGCTGATGTTCGCCGTTGACGTCGGATTTCTTCATCTGAGGGAACTCGGTGTGATACTTCAGCGTGCAGAACTCGTGGATCTCTTCATCCGTCCCCGGCGTCTGTCCCGCGAACTGGTTGCACGGAATATCTAAAATCTCAAGTCCCTTGCCATGGTACTTCCGGTAAAACTCCTCCAGTTCCCGGTACTGCGGGGTGAATCCGCATCCGGTCGCCGTATTCACGATCAGAAGTACCTTTCCCTCATAAGCGGGCAACGGCTGCATTGTTCCGTCCGGCCGCTCCACAGAATACTCATAAATGCCCATCTCTTACCCTCCTTTCTCCTTGTCATTAAAAATGAATCTTTTTAAATTGTTTCATTTTTAATCGTGCGCAATCTTTTTGTGTTTAGATTGTACACAATCTATTTTAGGATGTCAAGCATTATTTTATCAATCATCGTTCTCTGTGCCGGATTGTCGTAACCGGCAAAATGAAACATTGCATTTTTTCATCGAAAGCTCTATGATAGTCAGCAGACAATGGGATTTATAGTAGAAGGGTACGGTGATTTTATGCATATGAGTTTACTTTTAATGGAACAGATTTTGGAGCTTTTTCTCATGATATTAATGGGGTTTATCATTGTGAAAGCCGGGATTGTAACGGATGAGGACAGCAAGGTTTTATCTAAAATTGTGCTGTATTTGATTATTCCCTGTGTCATTATCAATGCCTTTCAGGTCAATTATACTCCTGAAACTGTACATGGTCTTCTGATTGCCTTTATCGCATCCGTGATGCTTCAGATACTTCTTCTTATTATAGTCTCCTTCATGGGGAAACTTTTTTGCTTAAATGAAGTCGAGATTGCCTCTATTTATTACTCAAACTCCGGAAACCTGATTGTTCCGATTGTAACTTTTATTCTTGGACAGGAATGGGTTCTATATGGATGTGTTTTCATGAGTGTACAGCTCATCTTCATCTGGACGCACTGCAAGAAGATTATCAGCCGGGAGACTTCCTACGACTGGAGAAAAATTGTCTTAAATATTAATATGATCTCGATTGCATTTGGAGCGATTTTATTTTTTGCCCAAATTCATCTGCCTGAAATATTAAACAACACCCTCTCAAGCGTTGGAAATATGATTGGTCCAGCCAGTATGATCGTGGCCGGAATGCTTTTCGCCGGAATGGATCTCAAGAAAATTTTCGGAAATAAACGCGTATATATTATTTCATCTTTAAGAATGATTGTTATTCCTCTCATCGCGCTTGCCCTGATTAAGCTAAGCCGGCTTGCGGCACTTTCTTCCGATGCGCCAAAAATTATGCTCATTGTGTTTCTGGCAGTGATTACGCCTTCCGCATCCACGGTCACACAAATGTGCCAAGTATATGGAAATGATGCAAAATACGCAAGCGCCATCAATGTTGTGACAACGCTGTGCGCGATTGTCACAATGCCGCTATGGTGTTACTCTTCACGTACATTAAATAATATCATCAAAAATATCCGGCAGCCGTTTCACACCTTAATAATTTCCATTTTCCCCTGCCAGAAGCAGATCACGCTTTTCTCCATATAAATTGTTCAGCACGCCGATCACTGCACCGACGAGAACCGCCGCGATCACCGTTCCGATACCAACGGAATCGAATTTTTTAGGACGATCATATAGGCCGTCAGCGAGACCGCAACCATCGTGACGTCAAACCCGATTTTCACCTTTGAAAAAGAGAACATTCGTGGTATCTGAGATCGCCTTCATCGCTCCCTCAACCGCAAGCGGGATAATGTCCGCCGGCAGATAGAAGAGAATACCGCGTTCCAGAAACTTGATAATGGTCTCCTGCATCCCGGCTGGTATGTAGCTTCTGGGAGAATACTTTCGCAAAGGGTCAGAAGTAAAAGTAACCCTGTCCAAATTAATGGCTCACACTGAGTGCCTGCATTAGAATCGTATTTATTTGTTCAGATTTGGTCAGATTATGCCAAACCCTCCAGCGAAAAATCCGGTGTCTGAGAGTGCCAAATCTCCCTCAAAAATACCCCGAAATTGCTTTCTGGTTGTCCTATTATTTAACCACTAAAAATTGGGTGAAAATGGCTCTCGTTAGGTCAAATGGGGGCAAACTATATCAGCCCGTTTGGGTATAAGGAAACCCCGGAAAGCCTTGATTTTCCGGGGTTTTTGAACCATTTTGATATAGTCTGGGCAGTCGATTATCTCTTGCTGAACTGCGGAGCACGACGAGCTGCCTTGAGACCGTATTTCTTACGCTCTTTCATACGCGGATCTCTTGTTAAGAATCCAGCGGACTTTAAGATCGGTCTGTAATCAGCATCTACGTTCAGTAATGCACGGGCGATACCATGACGGATAGCTCCTGCCTGACCTGTGTAACCACCACCGCGAACGTTTACTAATACGTCGAACTTATCAGCTGTCTCTGTAGCTGCAAGCGGCTGACGAACGATAACCTTCAGTGTATCTAATCCGAAGTATTCGTCCATATCTCTTTTATTGATTGTAACCTTACCTGTACCCGGTACTAAGTATACTCTGGCAACAGATGATTTTCTTCTTCCTGTTCCGTAATATTTTGCGTTAGCCAATGTCTTTTACCTCCTCATTAAAATGTTAAAGCTTCTGGCTTCTGAGCTGCGTGCTTGTGATCCGGACCTGCGTATACGAATAACTTTGTATACATCTCTCTTCCAAGAGGTCCCTTCGGAAGCATTCCCTTAACAGCATGCTCGATCACTCTCTCCGGGTGCTTAGCCATCATCTCTTTTAATGTGGTCTCTTTCATACCGCCAACATAATCAGAGTGATTGTAGTAAACCTTCTGATCTAACT